>Ga0256913_10000209_pt1 | contig 28773 bp, 24 predicted proteins | sample Axial_MatmetaG_FD_185970 | JGI IMG/M metagenome (GOLD analysis project Ga0256913, IMG submission 185970) | Deep-sea worm associated microbial mat communities from Axial Seamount, Juan de Fuca Ridge, Pacific Ocean - Axial_Mat | ecosystem: Environmental > Aquatic > Marine > Oceanic > Microbial... | reverse complement strand
AAAGACAATAAAAAGCTATTTAGCGAATTAGCAGAAGGTCAAAATCCTCATACAATACTTATAACATGTAGTGATTCACGAGTTGCACCTATGAAAATACTCTCCGCCACTCCTGGTGAACTTTTTATAGCACGAAATATAGGTAATATAGTACCTCCTTATGAGAGAACTCAAGGAGCAACACAATCTGCTATAGAGTATGCAGTTAACTCTCTAAAGGTAAAACATCTTGTAATTCTAGGTCATAGCTCTTGTGGTGCCTGTGCTCATCTTTATCATAAAATAACAGAAGAAGATAAGCAAGTAGAATTAAGTCATGTTGATGAATGGCTCAAATTAGCTTATCCTGCTAAACATGATGCTATGTTGGAGTGTTTAAACAATCCAGAGAAAAATAGAGCAGAAATTACTGAAAAAAATAATATCCAACTATCTATTCAAAGATTAATGACTTATCCATATGTAGTAGAGGCATTAGAGAATAAAACACTCGAACTTCATGGATGGTGGTATAATATTGGTAGTGGAGATTTAGAAGTTTATGATTATGGAAAGAAAGAGTTTACTAAGATAATTTAAAGAAATTATAAATATTAAAATATGTAACTGTAGTTTTTTATTATTGTTATATTTTTAGAAATAAAGGTTTGAGTGAAATTTGTTGATGAAACAAGAAGTATTACTTAAAAGTGAAAGTTACTTTAAAAGCTATATAATAATATTAGGATACAATGTCAACATTAAAAACAAAAGGTCAAAAATGGATAAAATCCTAGAAATGTTAAAACTACAACAACAATTAAATGACTCAACCAATGGACTAAATTGGGAAGATGGTATAACTAAAAATGGTAAACAGATTAACTGGAGACGATGTATATATCTCGAAGCAGCCGAGCTTGTGGAGTCGTATCCGTGGAAGCATTGGAAAGATATTGATGCTTCTCCTGATTATGAGAATATCAAAATAGAGATTGTCGATATTTGGCATTTTGTTATGAGTGAAGCTTTGCGTATATATAAGACCCAAAATTTGGGTTCTATAGATGATATTGCGTCTATGATTTCTACTATGGTTGAATTTGATACTTTTAGTCAAAATGATAGTGGTGAACTATTGGATAGTTATATACAAATAGAGCTAGTCGAAGATATGATAGCAACTCTATTTTGTCAAAATGATATAAATACTCTAGTTATATCATTTTTGACTATGTCATCTAAACTTAATCTCAAACTACCCCAACTATATCAGCTCTATATTGGCAAAAATATACTAAATAGGTTTCGTCAAGACCATGGATATAAAGAGGGAACTTATATCAAAGTATGGAATGGATTAGAAGATAATGTAGTTATGCAGAAGATTTTAAATGAAAATAGTGATATATTACCTGATAATCTATACAAAAAACTCCAAGAGAGTTATCCTGTATAAAAAAATTCTATGGAACAATCTTTGTTAATTCAACGGTAGTTGTTCCATTGATATAAATCTCTTTGACTAATCTAATAATTTTAGAAGAGTCAAATCCACACTCTGTTCCACAAGTAATTCTACCTATCAAATAATACTCTCCTCTAGGTACACCAAAAAAGCTAAATTCACCATTTTCATCTGATTTTGTAGATTTTAGATAATTAAAAAGTCTTTTGTCTGGTGGGGTTAATTTATATCCTCCTAAATAACTTTGGTTATACCATTGTTTAGAATAACTAGTTATTGGATTTAAAAATAGCTCTATCTTTCTACCTAATACTTTTTCATCATTTATACTATTTTCTAAATAAACCTTACCATTTACTGTATTTCGCCCAATTTTTTTTAGTTGTCTATACTCATCTGAAGGAAAAGGCATTCTCTCCATTGTCTGACCATTTAAGCCACTACTATTTGTTGTTAATTTAATATCTAGTGTCGGATAATTTCTAGGGACTTCTACCTCATCCATTCTATTACCTAAATTTGGGTTATTTTTGATTAAAATTTCCTCTTTAACACTCTCATTTGTATTGGCATGTGTTACTCTTGGATAGGTATTTCTAATTGGCTCTTTGATTACAATAACTCTTTTCTCGGCACAACCTGATAATCCTAAAAGTATGATAGAGATAAGTAGATAGTTTTTATTTAGTTTAAACATATATATTGCTCCTATTTTTTTGTATTATAACCTATTTTCCTAAACAAAACTCACCAAACATCTTATCGAGTATCTCTTCTGAATTATAAGGCTTAGATAGAGAAGAGAGTGATTTGACAGCATCTTGGAGATGATAGGAAAAAAATTCAAGCTCTCCATCTAATAGAGGGGCTTTGGCTTCTAATATAGCCTCTTTGGTTTTAAGGACTGCTTCTATCTGTCTAGTAGAGATAAGCATTAACTCTTCATCACTTCCTATTGCATTAAATAGCTTCTCTAAAGCATTAGTCAACTGTTTGAAATCTAGTTTGGCACTTACCTCTATTGGAGTCTGTCCATCAAAATTATCCATAGTAAGTTTATGTGGTAAATCAGATTTATTTAGAGCAATAATAGTATGTTTGTCACTACTATTCTCTACTATCTCCATAATTTTAGCATCTTCATTATCAAATGGCAGACTTCTATCAAATAGTGCAATAATCACATCAGCTTCAAAGATAGAGTCCATTGACCTCTCTACACCTATGCGTTCAATTGTATTACTAGCTTCACGAATACCTGCTGTATCTATTAATCTAATGATATGTGAACCTATTCTTACATGCTCTTCTATTGTATCTCTAGTTGTTCCTGCTATATCACTCACTATTGCTCTATCATAGCTAAGTAGTGCATTGAGTAGCGAACTCTTACCTACATTTGGTTTACCTATAATTGCAACTCGAAATCCTTCTATTAAACCTTTTCTTCGATAACTAGCATCTAATATCTTTTCAATCTGGATAATAAGAGTATCTAATTGAGATAAGATATTTTGTAATATATCTTCAGGCATATCTTCTTCTGCATAATCTATCATAACTTCAGAATAAGCTATAGCACGAAGAAGAGCCTCTCTACTATTATCTATAAAGTTTTTCAAATCACCTTTGAGCTGTTTGGCTAATATTTTAGCTCCATCAATTGATTTGGCTTCTATTAGTTTAGCTATAGCTTCTGCTTTGGTTAAATCTATTTTTCCATTTAGAAATGCTCTTTTTGAAAACTCACCAGGTTGGGCTAATCTTGCTCCATAAGCAATAGTTGTTTCTATTATCTCTTGTGCAACTATCATACCACCATGACATTGAAACTCTACAATATCTTCACCTGTAAAACTTTTGGGGGATTTAAAATATATTACAATGGCTTGGTCTATAAGTTGATTATCATAGTTATATAAAGAAGAGAGATATGCAACCCTTGGTTCAATATCTTCTTTTTGGGTAATCTGTTTGCCTATAGTAAGTGCTAAATCACCACTTACTCGAACAATAGATATAGAAGAGACACCAGTTGCTGTAGCAATGGCTGTTATTGTACTAGCCATTTTTACTATTATTGAAATTGTTAATGATAATAAATTTCCTATTATCTTTAGCTGTTTTGATAGCTACATATTTATTTGGAAATCTAGCTCTAAGCTGTTCTAGTGCGATTTGCACCAATATTCCATCAAGTGGTTTTGTTTTACCTCTACCATTTTCATTGACATGTTCTATAATAGGTTTTAGATAATTGACTATCATCTCTTCTTGGGATTGAATAAACTCTGCAATCTCTAGTTTAATATATAATCCATAATGTGCATTTATCCAATTAAAGAACATATAAGACAAGGCATTATATCTATAACCCTCTTTACCTATAAGTAGTGCTGCATCATCACCGTCAACAAATATATGAGCTATATTATTAAATACATCAACCTCTATAGTATCAATATCAAAACAACTTGTTTTCATTAAATTAATTATTTTTTTTTCAATCTCTTTTGATAACTCTATATTTTTAGGAGAGTCTCTATCATCATCAAATTTATGAAAAATAATCTCATCTTTCTCACTCTTTTTTACTATAGCTTTTTTGTTATCAAAAAAGCTATCTAATACCTTGTCAGACTCTTGCTCTTGAAGCAATTTATCTTTGATATTTTTTGATTTCTCTTCTATGGTTGATACAACACTCTCTTCTTTTTTAATATTTGGCTTTTTAATTGGTTTATCAACTATCTTTTTAGGAGATTTTATCTCCTCTTTTATTATATTTTTTTTTGTTGATATTTTTCTAGCAGCTACGATTATGGCTGTTTTTTTAAACAGTCCCATTACCCCACTAGTAGGGCGTTGAACTATCTCATAATTTATATCTGTAATAGAACATCCAAACTCTTTAGCTGCCTGTTTATAAGCATCTTCAAGGGTTGTTGCTTCAATTCTTTTCATATTCATTTTATAAATCCCCCTCCTATATTATTTTTTATTTTCTTTTTTTTGAGTTGCTTTATGTTTTTCATATGCAGCATTGATAACATACTGTTGTGCAATTGTGAAGATATTATTCACTAGCCAATACAAAACTAAACCTGCAGGGAAAGTCAAGAAAAACATAGTCATTACTACTGGTAACCATTGAAATATCTTTTGTTGCATTGGGTCAGTCACACTATTTGGTGTAATTTTTTGCTGAAACCACATAGAAACTCCCATCAAAACTGGTAATACAAAGTATGGGTCTTGTAGAGATAGGTCATTAATCCACAATGCCCATGGAGCCCCTTGTAACTCAACTGCGTTTAAAAATACTCTATAGAGTGCAAAAAATACAGGAATTTGTAATAACATTGGCAAACAACCACCCATTGGATTAGCACCATGTTTTTTATAAAGTTCCATCATCTTCATATTCATCTTTTGAGAATCGTCTTTATACTTCTCTTTTATATCTTTCATTTTTGGTGCAAGGTCTTTGAGTTTTTGCATAGACATCATACCTTTATATGATAAAGGAAAGAGAATTAGCTTAATAAGTAGTGTCAATATAATGATTGACCAACCCCAATTACCAATATGGTTATCCAACCAATGTAAAACTGCAAAAAGTGGTTTGGAGATAAAAGTAAACCAACCATACTCTATAGCTTCTGTAAGCTCTGGATGTATAGATTGAAGTATATTATACTCTTTTGGACCGATATATCCATGAAGTTTAAGAGATGCTCTTCCCTCTATAAATATCAATGCATTCTCTTCTGGTGTAGTAATATAAGATACATTAATTAAATTTTTAAAGTTATATAGTATAGATGTGTAATATCTATCAAAAGATGCCGTAAACTTAGCATTTGGAAAGCTAGGACTACCCTCAGCATCACCATCTTCTATTATTTTGGTCGTACCATTTGAATTTCTAACCATTGCACCACTAACAACCATATATCTAGTATGGTCAGCATCTGGTCTTTGACCTGTTGTTATAAAATACTGCTGTGGAGTGGAGAGTTTAATATCTAAATCATAATGTCCATCTCTATAAAATTTAAGAGTTTTTGTTACAGTTGTAGAACTTAATTTTTGAGTCAAAACTAATGATTTATTATCAGCATCTAAATTAATATTTGAACTACTTGCAGTATATGGTGTTTTGAGTGCTTCACTATTGAGTTTTTGGTCTGCAAATCTAATCTCAAGAGGTTTAACCCAATCAGGATTAAAAAGTTCTAAAGCTTTTCCATTATATTTATATTTTTTTTCCAAAAGTTTAACTTGAGCTATTCGTCCAATATCATCTATACTATAAATAAATCTATCTGATGTTACTGTTGCTATAGATTTTGTTGTAGTAATAGGAGCATTACTAATAGATGGCTTTGCTACTTGAGCTGATTGTGTTGTTGATTTTGGTACTTGAGTTGATATTGTCTTATGAGTCTCTTGAACCAATTGAGTTTTACTACTATTATTATCTATGTTTTTGGGTGTCTTTGGGACAAACATGTCAAATAGTATAAATACCGCGAATGAAAGCACTAATGCTAAAAGAAGTCGTTTTTGTAAATCTTGTTGTTGTTCCACTACAAATTGCCTTTTATTCTTATCTATTAAAATATATGACTTATATGTTAAATTATATTAATAAGTTAAGAAATTTACTTGAAATTTAGTAAAAGATTATAGCAAAAAGTGTTTAAAAACATCATTGTTTTATAGTATTTAAACGCTTTAATGCATTAAAAAATGTTTTTGTTAATTTATCATAATCACTATCTAATATAGAGGGCTTTGCAACTAAAACATAGTGACCTGTTTTAAGTTGTTCTATGTGATTGATAAGTAATGAACGGAGTAAGCGTTTTGCCCTATTTCGAGATACGGCATTACCAACTTTTTTACTAGCAACAATGCCAATTTTATACTCCTTATTATCAATTTGATAAAAGAGTACAAATTGTGAAGTATGAACGGTCTTAGAGTTTTTATAAACTCTATTGAACTCTTTAGTAGTTTTGATACTACTAAAATGTTTTATACTGCTAATCTTTTTCTACCTTTAGCTCTTCTAGCTGAAATAATTTTTCTTCCGTTTTTAGTTTTCATTCTTGTTCTAAATCCGTGAGTTCTTTTTCTTGGTGTGTTATGTGGTTGAAATGTTCTTTTCATAACTGATAACCATCCTTAATAGTATTTACCTCAATTATTATTTAAATGAAGCATTAATTTGAAACGCGATTTTATCTGAAAATCACTTAATATCAAATTTATTTTGGTATATTTCTTGCAAATTATCTTTTTGTTTATAATCAATTATCTCACCTATCTCAATTATAATAGTTTGTTCAATAGTTTTATCTTTCATAAAATTACCTAGAACATTATCAGTACGAGTCTTAATATATAGAGGTAATATAGGTAATCTATTCTTCAAAGCAATAATCCTAGAACCCTCTTTGAACTCTAATAGTGATTTATCACTCTTATTCCGTGTCCCTTCTGGAAAAATAAAAATAGAATTTTCATTTTTAACTGCTCTCTTTATATCAGTGAAAAAACTACTCATTTGTGACTGTTCTCTATCTAATAAAATAGAACCACCATTTCTTACAAAAAGACCAAAGAATGGAGAGTTATATAACTCTTTTTTAGAAACCCATAAACCATATATATTACTTTTACTTAAAGCAATTTCGATAACTAAAGGGTCGATTATCCCTCTATGATTAGATAGTAGTAGATATTTGCCATCTTTTGGAATTATATCTTCATTTCTAATCTCAATATTTATCTTTAATTTTTGAAAAAGAGTTTTGGCATATTCCAATCTAATTCTCTTTTTGTCCATAGTTGTTTTTGCTAGTTTAAGTTTCAATCCATAAAAGTTTGTCAAAACAAGTGAATAAACTGCTAGTTTAAGTTTGTGAAATGTCATAATTCCTCTTATTTTTTATAGAATTATAGCAAAAAAGATGGTGTTATCAAATGACAACACCATAATAGGAATAGAAAAGTTCTACTTCACCATAGCTTCAAGCTCATCTTTAGATACTTTGTTAAAGTTTAAGTATTTATAAACTTCATCTGTCATCTTTGGCTTAATCTTATTTGGTACTATCTCTAAATACTCTTTTGCTGTTGGCAACTTCCCTTTTAATGCAACTACAGCTGCTAATTCAGCAGAACCTAAATAGACTTGACTATCTTTTCCAAGTCTATTATCAAAGTTTCTAGTACTTGTAGAGAATACAAAAGCTCCTTGGTCAACTGATGCTTGATTACCCATACATAGTGAACATCCAGGAATTTCAGTCCTAGCACCTGCCATACCAAATATAGAGTAATAACCCTCTTCTTGTAGAGTTTTTTCATCCATTTTTGTTGGAGGACATACCCATAGTTTGGTAGGAACTTTACCTTCACCTCTTAGAACTTCACCTAATGCTCTAAATAAACCAATATTTGTCATACAAGAGCCTACAAAGACCTCATCAATCTCTGTTCTAAGACCTGCTTCATGTATCTCTGTAAGAGTTTTTACATCATCTGGGTCATTTGGACATGCCAAAATTGGCTCTTTGATTTGGTCAAGGTCAATTTCAATTACAGCTGCATACTCTGCATCTTTGTCTGCTTCAAGTAGTTGTGGATTAGCAATCCAATCTCTCATCTTCCCAGCTCTTCTTTCTAATGTTGCTCTATCTTGATAACCTTGTGCTATCAACTCTTCGATAAGTGCAATATTTGATTTCAAATACTCAATTACTGGTTCTTTATCAAGTTTTACTGTACATGCAGCTGCAGAACGCTCTGCACTCGCATCACTAAGTTCAAAAGCTTGTTCACATTTTAAAGTTTCTAATCCTTCAATTTCAAGAACTCGTCCTGCAAATATATTTTTCTTCCCTTTTTTCTCAACAGTTAAGAGACCATCTTTTATTGCTTGATAAGGAATTGCATTTACTAAGTCTCTTAGAACAATACCTGGTTGCATCTTACCTTTAAATCTAACTAAAACAGATTCAGGCATAGTCAAAGGCATCATACCAGTTACTCCAGCAAAAGCAACAAGTCCAGAACCAGCAGGGAAACTTATACCAATTGGAAAACGAGTATGACTATCTCCACCTGTTCCTACAGTATCAGGAAGACACATTCTATTTAACCATGAGTGTATTACTCCATCACCTGGTCTAAGCACAAAACCTTTTCTCTCTGTCCAGAATTTTGGAAGAGTATGTTGCAAAATAATGTCAGCAGGTTTTGGATATGCTGCTGTGTGACAAAATGATTGAAGTACAAAATCAGCACCAAAATTCAATGCAGCTAACTCTTTTACCTCATCTCTTGTCATTGCACCAGTTGTATCTTGCGAACCAACTGTACTACATATAGGCTCACAATAAACACCTGCTTTTACACCATCCATTCCACATGCTCTACCAACTATCTTTTGAGCTAATGTAAATCCTTTGCCACTATCTTCTGGTTGCGTTGGAGTCATAAAAATATCTCCTGCATCCATTCCCAATGCTTCTCTAGCTTTTGCTGTAAGACCTTTACCTATAATAAGTGGAATTCTACCTCCTGCTCTCATCTCATCAGGAAGAGTATTTGGCTCAATTGTAAACCTACTTACTACTTCACCATCTCTCTCTATCACGCCATCAAATGGTTTAATAGTAATTATATCACCAGTTTCAAGTTTTTCTACAGGTGCTTGAATAGGGATACATCCACTATCTTCTGCTGTATTAAAGAAAATTGGAGCAATAATATCACCAATAACAACTCCACCTGTTCTTTTACCAGGAATGTATGGAATATCTCTACCTATATGCCACTGAACAGAGTTAATACCTGATTTTCTACTAGAACCAGTTCCTACAACATCACCAACATACGCTAAAGGGTAACCTTTTTTCTTTAACTCTGCCATAGTCTCTAATGGATTTGGCATTCTTGATTGCAAGAAAGAGTTTGCATGAAGAGGAATATCTGCTCTAGTAAATGCTTCTGATGCAGGAGATAAGTCATCTGTATTTGTCTCACCTGGAATTTTATATACAGTTAAAGTAATCTCTTTTTCCATAGCAGGTTTGTTTATAAACCACTCTGCCTTTGCCCAAGACTCCAAAATCTCTTGTGCTTTAGCATTACCACCATCTGCCATTGATTTTACATCATTAAACGCATCATAAACAAGAATAGTATTTTTAAGTTGTTCAGCAGCTGTATCTGCAACCTCTCCATCTATCTTAAGAGCCTCAACCAACGGTTTAACATTAAATCCACCTAGCATAGTTCCTAAAATTTCACAAGCTTTTACTGCATCTATTACTTCACAAGTGGCATTACCTTGAATAATATCATTTAAAAATGCTGCTTTGACATACGCTGCATCATCAACACCAGCTGGTACTTTTTGAGTAAAAAGCTCCATAACGAAATCTACATCTTCAATTGGATTTGATTTAAGTAACTCTACAAGTTGTGCTACTTGATTAGCTGTTAGAGCCAATGGTGGAACACCTAATTTAGCTCTCTCTTGGGTATGTTTTCTATAATCTGCTAGTAATGACATTAATGTCTCCTATTAGTTGAAATATTTGTGACATATTCTATACTAATGCAAATTATAATGTTACTTTAAAGACCACTATTTATCTTATAGTTAACTTAGTTGTGTATTTAGGTTACAATAAAATTTCTCTCTGCCCTTTATTATTAGGAGCAGACAATACCCCCATCTCTTGAAGCTGTTCAATAATATTAGCAGAACGATTATACCCTATTTGTAACTTTCGTTGGAGATAAGATATAGATGTTTTTTGGTCTGTTAAAACAACATTCTTTGCCTCTTCATAGAGTTCATCAAGTTCACCTATAACACCTGTTCCACTTAAATTAGTTCCATCCTCTTTTACCAAATAGCTATCATCATATTCAGGCTCTCTTTGTGCTTTGAGAAACTCAACTATCTCTTCTATCTCTTCTTCTGCATTCCAAGGAGCATGAAGTCGAACAAGACCATTTGTAGCAGGTGGAGTAAATAGAGCATCTCCCCTACCCAAAAGTCTATCAGCACCCAATGCATCCAAAATTACTTTAGAATCTATTCTTTGCCCTACCCTATAACTTAGCCTTGATGGCAAATTGGCTTTAATTAATCCTGTAACTACATCTACGCTTGGTCTTTGTGTTGCAACAATAAGATGAATACCACTAGCCCTTGCCATTTGAGCTAATCTAGCTATAGAGTACTCTACATCTTTACCACCATTCATCATCAAGTCAGCCAATTCATCTATAATTACAACAATATATGGCATGGTTTCACCACTACCTTTTTTGATTTTTTGATTATAGTTTTCTATATTTTTAGTACGATTTCCTGCCATAAGTTTATATCGCCGTTCCATCTCTGCTACCATATTAGCCAATGCAGCTATAGCTTTAATAGGGTCTGTAATTACAGGAGTGAGCAGATGAGGAATATCATTATATACAGAGAACTCTAACATCTTAGGGTCAATTAGCATCAATTTTAAATTATCAGGGTCATTTCTATATAACAAAGATAGTATCATTGCATTAATTCCTACTGATTTACCAGAACCAGTTGTACCTGCTATCAATAGATGTGGTAGCTTTTTTAAATCAGTTACAAATGGATTACCTACTATATCTTTACCCATAGCTATAGTTAAAGGTGATTTGGAGGTATTAAAAAGTTTACTCTCTAATATATCTCGTAGATATACTGTATCAAAACTATCATTTGGTATCTCTATACCCACTACATCTCGACCAGGAATTGGTGCTTGTATTCTAATAGTCTCAGCACTCAAAGCCATAGCAAGGTCATCTTGAAGACTCATAATTTTGGAGACTTTTACATTTGGAGCTGGTTTAAACTCAAATGTAGTAACAAGAGGCCCACTATAGGTTCGATGAACATCTCCCTCAATTTTAAACTGCTTAAGCTTATTTAATAAACCATGAATTTTTCTATCTATCTCTGCCTCATTTATCTTTTTTGATAGAGAAGGAGACTTTGCCAAAAAATCTAATTTAGGCAATATAAAATTTTTTGGTTTTTCTATTTTACCTCTCTCTATTTTATTAAGAAGTTGACGATTTTCTTCTAACTCCTCAACTATATTAGAAGAGAAATCTATCTCTTTATTCTTCTCTATAGGAGTAATCTTTTCTTCTTTTAGTCTCTTTTTATGTACAATTTTTTTAGGTTTTTTAGGAATAACTTTTTTTACTCTAGGTTTTCTTCGTTCTTCTCTTTGTGAAACAATAGTTGCCATAACTTCAGTACTCTGTTTATCAAAAAATGGATTTTCAACTTTTGAGAAGATTTTGGATATATATCTAATTATAAAATCTTTGATATTAGTTATCTTTTTCTTTATAATATACCAATCAGGAATATCATCAACTATAAGAACCAATGAAACCATAATAGTCATAAGCCAAAGTAACCATAACCCTGCTTTTCCTATATAAGGTAACAAAAAGAGTTTTAAAGTTATCCCCACACTACCAACTTGACTAAATTTAAGTACCAAAGACTCAAAAATCATCAAAGAGATAAAAAATAAAATCCAACCAACATAAAAGTCAATCTGTTTTAATAGATACCTATTATGATATAGTTTATATAAAGGATAGAGTATAATGATTAAATCAATATAAGCCAAATAACCAAATAATGATAAATTCCCCTCTCCATATACTCTACCTATATCACCTACCATATCAGTAGAGTGAAAAATAGTCGAAAAAGCACCATAAACAAATAGTATAAAAGCTACAATAATATATATATACACCAAATCTCCTGAAATAATAAAAACTAATATTTTTTCAGATTATAACAAAAATTTGACTGAGAAGAGCTATTTTTCGCCTGAAAATGCCTATTTTTAGATGTTTAATGGTTTTTTTGACTAAAAACTTGTTTTTTTAAAAAAATAATTGTAGAATTGAGAGTATATATTTTTAAAAGGAAGTATAAATGAAAAAAGCTGAGTTTATTGAAGCAGTATCAAAGAGAGCAGGTTTATCGAAAAAAGATGCAAATGAAGCATTGAGTGCGATATTAGAAACAATTACAGATGCACTAAAAAATGGAAAATCTGTAAGTTTTATTGGATTTGGTTCATTCTCAACAGTAAAAAGAGCAGCAAGAGAAGCGAGAGTACCATTAACAGGGAAAAAAGTTCAAATTCCAGAGAGAAATGCTGTTAGATTTAAAGTTGGTAAATCTTTAAAAGATAGTGTCGCTTAGTTTAACATTGTTTTAAGGTTCATTACTGTAAAATTGCATTCCAATTTAATTTGGAATGTGCCACAGTGATGGAACTGGTAGACTTGGTAGACTCAAAATCTTCTGCCTTAGGGCGTGTCGGTTCGAATCCGACCTGTGGTACCACTTCTTTAATGACATAATATCATCCTATAATATTATAAGAGTAAAAACAAATGAGACTAATCCTAGCCATTACAGGAGCAAGTGGAACTAATCTTGCCAAAAAATTTATAAAATATCTTCCAAATCATATAGAGTTGCATATTATCACATCAAAACATGCCAAAATAGTAGAGGCTTATGAAGAAAAAAAAATCACACTCCATAGTAATAAAAATATAGGAGCTTCTATAGCTTCAGGCTCATTTAAAGTTGATGCTACTGTTATTATTCCTTGTAGTATGAATACTCTTGCCAAAATATCTTGTGGAATTGCTGATAATCTTGTGACTCGTGTTGCTTCTGTAGCACTTAAAGAGCAGAAAAAACTGTTACTTGCCCCTCGTGAGATGCCTTTTTCAGCTATTGCTTTGGAAAATATGTTGAAACTTTCTCGATTAAATGTTATTATTGCACCTCCTGTTATGGGGTATTATTCGCAATCTGATAGTGTTGATGATATGGAACGATTTATTATCGGCAAATGGTATGATATTTTGGGAATAGAAAATAGTTTATATGAGAGATGGAAAGGCTAAAAATGGAGTTTAGACGAGCTATATATCCTGGTACTTTTGACCCTATTACCAATGGACATTTGGATATTATTCAACGAGCATGTGCTATGTTTGATGAGATTGTTGTGGCAGTGGCTTATAATGAAGCCAAAAATCCTATGTTTTCATTAGATGATAGAATAGATATGGCAAAAAAAGCTACAGCTGATTTTCCTAAAGTTAAAGTAATCAGATTTCACTCTCTATTGATTGATTTATCTGATGAACTTAATGCCAATATTATTATTAGAGGTCTCAGAGCTGTGAGTGACTTTGAGTATGAGTTACAAATGGGTTATGCTAATGCTTCACTTAAAAAGGAGTTAGAGACTGTTTATCTAATGCCAAGTCTCCAAAATGCTTTTATTAGTTCATCTGTTGTTCGTTCACTTCTACCTTTTGGAGGTAAAGTATCTCATTTAGTTCCAAAAGTGATTTTGGAGGATATTAAAAGGGGTCAGACCCTTTTTAAGGAATAAAACTTAGATGTATATAATATTTGAAGGTATTGATACCTGTGGAAAAACTACGCAGATAGATTTAATAGCCAAAGATTTTAGAGATGTAGTTATCACTAGAGAACCTGGAGGAACTCATTTTGGAAAAATAGCTAGAGAGATACTATTATCTAATTCTATTAATTCTAAAAGAGCTGAACTTCTTCTATTTTTAGCTGATAGAGCTGAACATTATACTCAAGTTATTAGTCCAAATAGAGACAAACTAATACTTTCGGATAGAGGTTTTCTCTCTGGTATAGGATATGCTTTGGCTAATGGGGATTTTGATTTTGACCATCTAATAGAACTAAATAAATTTGCCTTAGAAGATAATTTTCCTGATTTGATTATATTTTTTGAAACAAATATAGAGACTCTAACCAAACGAACTCAAGCAGAGGATAAAACTCTTGATGGAATTGAATTAAGAGGATTAAAGTATCTAATGAATGTACAAAAATATATGTCTCAAAGTTTAAAAAAACTTGACATTCCTTATCTCTTAATTGATGCAACCAAAGATATAAAATCTATTCATCAGAGCATATATTCTAGGATAAAAGTAGATGCCCAGCATCTTTTATAAGATAGGTGGTAGTTAGTTTAGAAAAAAATTCAAAACTTTTTTGAGGATTGAGTATTTTATCTTTTCCTCCTATAAATACCTCTATAGTTACACCTCTATCTATTAGTTCTATTATCTTTTGAGTATCCCAATAATATAACAATAGTGCTTCTAAATCCTTATATTTACCCATCTCAAGATACCCTTCTAATTCTATATTAGATGGATAGATTACATTTTTAATAAACTCTTCTATATAAGCTTGTGAATTTGATTTATAGTATCTTAGCTGTGTTCTAATAAAACTTTTTTTATGGTCTTGAAAAAAAGCAGGAGATAAGAGTATCAATCTATCAACTCTATTTGGGCTATTATATACAAACTCAAAAGCTCTTTGAGCTCCATAGCTAAATCCTGCTACACAATAATCACTATCTATTATATAATCTTGAAAAAATATCTCTTCATTTTTGAGAAAAAAGCCATTAAAATATCTCATCTAAAATCTTTTTGGTCTGTTTTGGAGTAATAGTCTCATTTTCCAATAGATAGTCTCTAACTCTTTGTACTGCATTATCTAGTTTAGATAGCAATGATTTAACCTCTAGTGTTGCATCATGCAATAATGTTTCAATATGAATAGATGATGAAAAATACTCATCTGCCATTGCAAACTCTTCTATAATCTGTTGACTTAATACTTTAGCCTCTTTTATATCCTCTTTGGCATTTGTAAAAAGCTCACCATAAACCTCTTGTGTAATAACTCTCCCTGACAATAAAACCTTTAACTCATTTTCTAATGCTGTTTTAGATAATATCTCATTATTATGAGGAATAAAAGTAGAAGATAATAGACCTATCTTTTCATAATCAACCTCTAACCAACTAGCTGTTACTGCCTTGGCTGATTGGTATAGTGCTTGTATTTTTTTCTCTTGTTCATCAAATGTCTGTATTTTATGTTTTCCAAATAGTACTTTCTCTTTTACTGCTTCTATATCCGAATTCTCTATACTTATTTTATCTTGACGCAAAGCATAGAGTGCTGCTTCATTGACCAAGGTCTCTAATGCAGCTGTATTAAATCCTATAGTCATTTGTGCTACTCTATCTATATCTATAGAACTGTTTTTATCTTTTAAATATAATTTGAGAGTAGAAACTCTCTCTTTGAAATCAGGTAGTGGAATATGAACTCGTCTATCAAATCGTCCTGCTCTTAGCAGTGCTTCATCCAATACCTCTATCTTATTGGTAGCAGCAATTACCATTACCCCTGAACTCTCTTCAAATCCATCCATTTCAGTTAATAGTTGATTTAGTGTTGCATCTCTCTCATCATTGCTAAATCCACCTCTACTTTTACCTACTGCATCTATCTCATCTATAAATATAATACTAGGAGCCATCTGTTTGGCACGATTAAATAGTTCATTGACTCGTTTAGCACCCATACCTACATATATTTGTACAAAAGAGGCTGCACTTTGATAAAAAAATGGTACATGTGCTTCACCTGCAACTGCTTTGGCTATTAGCGTTTTACCTACACCTGGTGGTCCAATTAATAATACTCCTTTTGGTAATCTAATATCAAATTTTTTATATTTATCAGGATTTTTTAAGAAATCTATAATCTCTTCTAACTCCTCTTTTACCTCTTCTATTCCTGCTACATCTGAAAAATCAACTCTTGATATTTGAGGTAAAATATTTTGAGTGGATAGATTACCATTTGCCTCTTCTCTCTGTTCATCTATAAACTCTTTCTCTTTTTTTTGGTTATCCTTTATCATAGATATAATATAAAAAGTAAATCCAATCATAAATAGAAGCATTACTATATCTATATCATCACTTGTCTCATCTTCATACTCTACTATAGTTTTATCAAAAAGTTTATCCATATCTATAGCCTCTTTGGCTACTTTGTAACTTTTTGCTTTGGTATAAATATATAAATATGGTTTAGTTACAAATGCTTTTTTTATATTCTCATTATTAATAATCTCCATAGCTCTTTGCTTATCTATAGTCTCACTACTATCTCTAAATATAGAAAAAAGTATAATCCCAATTAATAGAGCTAATGAGATTATAATAATCTTGCTATTTTTACTTAAAGATTGCCACATTTTTATCCCCTTTGACTATGACATTATCTACAGAAATCCAATTACCTGATAAATCTTCACTACTTTGTATCTCTATTCTATTAAAATATTGGTCATAACCATTATATAATCCATTTTTACCATTTTCTACCAATACCTCTAAATTGCTACTCCTATCTTTTCTAAATTGTAAATTTTTCTCTTTTATAATAGCTGTTAACTCTTTATGTCTTAATTTAGCAATATCTCCTCTAACATAATCTTTCATTATTGCTGATGGAGTACCATCTCTTTTAGAATATGTAAAAGCATGAATATGAGTAAGTGGTAACTCTTTTACTCTATCTATAGCCTCACTCCAAGCTACCTCATCTTCACCAGGATGACCAACTATATAATCACTACCCAAAGCATACCCATAAGAGGATATTTCATTTAGTAACTCAATATCATCTCTAAAACTATTTCGTCTATTCATTAGAGATAATATCTTCTCACTCGTATGTTGTAGTGCAATATGTAGATGTTTTGCCATCCAAGGCTCTCCGAGTAACTCTTTGAACTCATCATCTATCTGAATAGGCTCTAAACTTCCTATACGAATTCTCCTTACTCCTCTAATATTTGAAATTTTTTTAAGTAATTTTGCCATAGAAGAGTCTCTCTCTTTACCATAGCTTCCAACATTAGTTCCTGTTAATATAAACTCCCCAAAACCATTAGTTGCCAATTTTTCTATTTGAGTGAGAATATTCTCCTCTTTATGACTTCTTGCTCTTCCCCTTACTGATGGAATAATACAGTAGGAACAATCAAAATCACAACCCTCCTGAATTTTGATAAATGCCCTACTCTTTCCTATAAACTGTTCTACTATAGTGGAATCTATATGATTTAAGTCGCCTATCTCATAAAAGGGACTACTCTTTTTGAGAATATTATTGATATTCTCTTTTTCAGAATGTCCCATAACCCCAAAAACTTTTCTTGAACCAAATAGGCTCTCACCCTTGGAATGAGAACCACAACCTGCTAAAATAACCTTAGCATTAGGATTTTTACGATTTGTACTATTGATATATGCTCTAACAGATGAGTCTGCACCATTAGTTACAGTACATGAATTAACCACTATCATATCAGCCTCATTTTCACTCATTGTTAATTCAAAATCTTTGAGTTTGGACATCATTACTTGAGTATCAAACTGATTGGTTCTGCAACCAAAGGTCTTAAAATAGACTTTTTTCATTTTTAAAAGAGTCCCCAATCATCTGGTCTATATTTTTTATCATTATCTTTCCCATATTCTTTATTAAATTTTTCTTCGTAAATTTCACTACTTGATTTTAACTCTTTTGGAGCTGATTGATTTATATAGATAGATTGACTAGGGAATGCCATTGATATACTATCATCTTCTCTTATCCTATTAAATATCTCCATAGATATAGTACTCCTAAGTGTCAAAGTAGCATATGCATTTGTTAAATACCAAGCAGAGATACGAATTCCATGGTCATCAAAAAAGGCAAATATTCTAGGCTCTACTGATGTATTTTTCATACTATATTTACTTCTAAGTTTATTGAGCTGTTTTCTAGTCATATCGGTATAACCTTTTGAGTATTTACGAGTTACCTCTTTGGCAATACTTTGTGCTTTGGCTACATCTGAATCAAAAGTAATTACAAAATCAATACCATCCCAAACTGTCTTGATACCTGCATGAGAGTAGTTAGCTATCATCTCTGTAAATACATAATTATTTGGAACAAATATAATTCTACCTGCACGACGATTATATTCATAAGTTGTTAGAGTTATATCTTCATGAATAGTCATACGAAGTAGAGATATATCAACTATATCTCCTACATACTGTTTACCATCTTTTAAAAACTTTACTCTATCTCCAACATGTAATGAACCAGAGAAAATAATCACCATCCATCCCATAATACTCATAAACCAATCTTTTAAAGCAATAGCAATACCTGCTGATGCAAAACTCAAAATAGTAACAAGGTGTCCCACATTTTCTAAATATGAAAAAAGAAGTATCATTACTACAATAGTAATAAATATAAAATTCAATGCCTTATTGGTACTGTAATATAGTTCATTCTCAGACATATATTTCTTGACTAAATATTTCAAAACTAGAAAAACCAAAAATAGAAATAGAATAATAGAACCTAATACTATACCTTTTTCCATCTCTTTTGAAATAGCATCTTTGATATTAAGTTTTAATTCAGATATTTTTTGTTTTAACGCATTTTGAGTTGTTTTAAAAATTTCAAGTGTTCTATTATAAACCTCTAGCTTTTTTGATATAGATACTATATCATCTTTATAATCCTCATTATCTTTAATATTCAAATCTTTATTCAAAGTAATAATACTATATAAAATATATTTTTTACGATTAAGTTTATAAACTATATCTTGCAGAGATTTTAATCTACTTGAATAATCCTCTTCGATAGCTGTTAATCGTTTTTGAAAAGATATTGCTTGAATTAAATCTAAAGGACTCAGTACTATAGGTGGTGTACCAATATCTTCAGGTGTTAAAAGTTTTTTAAAAGGGTTTTCTTTATACTCCTTTAGTTGTATTAGTTTACCTTTGGTTGTTTTGTAATCATCTTCATATTTTTTTAATGCTTTTTTCTCTTTTTTTGTAAGTCTTCGTTTTTTTTTCAAATTTTTTATACGAGTATCCATTTCAGTAGCCAAAAACTCTAATTTTTTATAGGTTTCATAATTAAAATAAACTTTAGACCATATATTATTATTATTTAGCAATTCATCTATCTGTTTTAAATCCTCTATTAATTTACTCTTTTGTATTTTAAGTTGATTTATTCTTTGCTGTTTTTTTAATTCAACTTTATGAGATAACCTGTTTTCCTCTTTTGTATCTTTTTGACTACTATTATTTTCAATAGAAGAACCACTTAATTCTGATATAAGTTGATGAACCTTATGAGTAATATTTAAATCAGCCAAAAGAGTTTGACTACTCAAAAAAAGAACCAGAAAAAGTATTCTCATATAAGCTCTATCCCTGAAAATTTACTCAATGCTTCTATAACAATAGATTTATCAATATCTACTCTAGTCTCAAAATTACCAATGCTATTAGGTAATATGAACTTTATTTTATCATTAGCACTCTTTTTATCCAAGAAAAATTTATTATAAAAACTCTCTACATCCTTTATCTTATAATCAACTGGCAAATTATGTTTAACCAATAACTCCTTAACTTTATCCATATCATCTTGACTCATTAGACCTAAAATATTTGCTAAAACATTTGCCATTACCATACCTATAGCTACAGCCTCACCATGCAAATAAGTTTTATACCCTGTCTCATTCTCTATTACATGTCCAAAAGTATGTCCATAGTTAAGTACTGCCCTAATACCTGCCTCTTTTTCATCTTGGTTAACTACCCAAGCTTTGAGTTCCACAGAACGAGCTATTGCCTTAGCTAAACTATCTTTGGTACTCAAATTATCAATCTGTAAAAAATTAAAAAACTCTGCATCAAACATTATAGACATTTTAATCAATTCTGCCATACCAGCACTAAACTCTCGGGAAGGTAAGGTATCCAAAAAGTCTATATCTATATATACAGCTTTTGGTTGATAAAATGCACCTATTAAATTTTTTCCAAACCTATTATTGACACCTGTTTTACCACCAACACTAGCATCTACTTGTGATAAAAGTGTAGTTGGTATTTGAATAAATCCAATACCTCTCTGATATATACTAGCTGTAAATCCAGTCATATCACCAATCACACCACCACCAAAAGCTATTAATAGTGATTTTCTATCTAGTTTGTAAGTAAAAAGCTCATCTAATATATCTACAACTGTATCTAATCTCTTATACTCTTCACCATCAGGTACAGTTATTATATGTAACTCTTGTACTTTAATTTGGCTCAAAAGTTTATCTAAATGCAAACCTGAGATAGTAGGATTGGTAATAACTGCAACTTTGGTATCAAAAGAGAGTTTGGGAAGTTTATCTATAGTGACATTATACTCTACTACACCACTATTTTCTAAATGAATTGGAACAATCATAACTATTTAAAATCCTAAAAATAAAATTGAATTATTTTATCTTAAATTTACTTAATCAGCACACAAAAGCCACTAATCTTCAATAGGAATTAATAGTTTTGGGTGTTTTTCGATACCCAAAAAATATCTTGAAAAGTTTTGTGAAAAAAAGTTGGCTATGGGTTTATACATTATTGATTTATCAAATGGAGCTATATGTAAAATATCATTCTCAACTCTAAGCTCTCGTATAGGATTAGCTTTTTTCTCTTTTATCTTAATTTTAAAGCTATGCAGATTAGCTAGAGTCTCATAATGTTCTATAATATTTTTTTTCTCTGAGAAATCACCCTCTGGGTCGTAATTACATAAAGACAATTTAAGATTTAAAGTTTCACATATATCAAATACAGAAGAAGATAGAGTCTCCATCTCTATATCATCCCCCATTAAAAGAGTGGCTTTTGAGATATTATATAGAGAATTTATACCAAAGATATAGAGAGGTCGTTTCAATATATAAAGTCTCTCTTGCATCTGTCTTTTGAAAATCTTATTATCTATCAGAAATAGACCAATATCTGACTTTGTAGTATCAAACTCTATAATATTAAATAATTCACTATTTTCACAATCATCTAATATCTCTATAGTATCACTCTCATTTTTTTTTAACTCATCTAAAATATTAGAATTTTTCATATGCAAAATACGAATATAGAGTCGGCAATCAAGGAAATGCTCTTTTAAAAATATAGCCTCATTTAACATAATCTCTATATCCTCTCTATTTTGATTTAAATCTATTATTAGATATAAATTTTTGCCAAAAGGCTCAGGAAATAGTTTTTTTCGTTCTGTAATAGTTTTATAAACCTCTTCTAATACAGTAGGATTACCTGCTATTACCAATCTATCATTGGGTTTTATCATTGTTGCACTATTAGGAAGTATCTGTTTTTCTTTTCTATAGATAATAAGAATACGCCATTTCCTATCAGATACGGAACCGATATGTCTATAGGTATAAGAGCTTCCAAAAGGAACTAAAATTTCCATTATCTCACCTTTGGCTAAACCTATATTTTTGGCAATCATAGGTACATTTGGTAACTCTTCATATAAAGAACTTGCCATTAACTTATTAATATTAATTACTTTAATATTATCATCATTGATATATAAATCATCCCATTTACTACTAAATACAATTCGTAATCTAGGAGCAATCAATCGTATATTCCGATAAGTAGCAAATCCCTCTTCTCTATCTTCCATTACAATAAATACAACAGCAAAGTCAATATTTCTCATAATATTACTTAATCTTAGATAACTAGTTGGGTCCTCTTTGATAAATGATAAATTTGATGTAGGCTTCAATATAGTTTCTGCATGATTATTACAGGTAATATAATAATGATTATCATCTATACGACTTTTATCAACCCATTGCACAAAATGTTTTGCCATATCACCATTGGCTATAATTAATATATTCTTCATATTTTTCTTTCAAACTAATTAATTTAAACTAATTATACCAATGGTCTTTATAAAGTAACTTTTACACGAAAAAAATGTTATATTCTTTTAATATATATTTCATTAGATATTAGATATGATTATACAAGGAAATAACATGAGACATATTTTTTTATTAACTATTATAACTCTATCATTAAATGCAAAAATTGATTTTTCTAAACATCTAAATCCAGAAAAAGTTGATATACCTCTATCTGTAACTAATGTTGCAAATAATGATGTTCTCAACCTAAGAGCAAAACCATCAACAAAAAGCAAAATAGTTTATCATATTCCCTATGATGCTAAAAATTTAACCACTTATGATAAAAATATTCTTAAAAAACTTGGTAAAAATAGATGGGTTCCTATACGATTAGGATTTAACGAAGGATATTTCAATGGATGGGTCAAAGGTAAATATCTAAAAATATATGAAATATATAGAGCTATAGTTGCACAAGATTTGCTTATAATCTATCCAGAATTTATAACAGCGACAAAAACAGAAGATGGATGGATAGAACTTACAAATACAATAGGATTTGAACACTATAGTGGATGTGACCAAAGAGACAATCCTAAACTTTTAGATGAGTTTACCCGTTTTGATTTAAAATTCAAAGTTTTTTACTCTCTTTATGATTTTTTTATAGAAGAGCATCTTGACAACTACAAAGATGTCACACAATGGGGTTGGTTCAAATCAGATAGTAATGGATTTGTAAAACCAATTGTATTTGGTGGACGACAAGGCTTCAAATGGAGTATTGGTGCAGAGAGTTGTGGTATAAATACCTATTTTTTTAAAATAAATGGCAAAATATTACTTATTAAAGAGCCATTTGATAACAATCCTCCTATCGTAAAAGATAATACTCCAATACCCAAACATCTGAAATGGGAATGGAATGACAAAAAAGAAATCACTAGATATATCATTAAAAATCTACGAGTATTTTAACAATTAATATATCATTAATCTTTATTAGATATACTCTCCAATATTTCTAAATATTGGAGTTTTTATATGTTAAAGACTATATTGTCTATGAGAGTTGCAATAATTGTACTCTTTCTATTTGGGGCTATAATTGGTCTCGCTACATTTATAGAGAATGATTATGGTACACAAACAGCTAGAGCATTAATCTATAGTGCTAAATGGTTTGAGGTTTTTCTTTTCTTTTTTATTTTGGTGCTTATTTATAACATGGCTAAATACAAAACTTACAAAAAAAGAAAGTTATCTACTTTTATTTTTCATAGTGCATTTTTAATTATTGCTATTGGAGCTGGAGTTACTAGATATATTGGATATGAAGGTATCATGCATATTAGAGAAGGGCAAAGCTCAAATAGAATGGTATCTGATATAAAAGTCTTGCAAATAGAGGCAATAGATAGTGGTAAAAAAGTTCACTATGAGAAAAAACTCTTTTTCTCATCTATGAACCCACCTTATATTACTAATCCTTTTTATAAATTTTTATATATCATATTGCCCAAAAATAGTATAAATGAGACACTTAGTGTCAATAATAAAGATATTAAAATCAAACTAGTTAATTATCTACCAACAGCTACCCAAGAGAAAGCTTCAACCAAATATGTAAGTCACTCACTCAAAACCAAATCAGGCTTACCTGAAATGGCAACATTCAAACTTACTATTGGAGATAAATCAAAAATAGTTAATCTTTTTGCTTATAGTGGTAATCAAGGTGAAACCAAAATGGTAAAATTAGGAGATACCATAGTAAATATTAGTTTAGGTGCAAAAGTGATTAAGTTACCATTTTCTATTAAGCTTATAGATTTCCAACTAGAACGATACCCTGGTTCTATGAGTCCATCATCTTATGCGAGTGAAATAGAACTTACAGATAACCAAAAGGGGATAAAAGATATGCCATTTAGAATTTATATGAACCATGTACTTGACCATAGAAATTATCGTTTCTTCCAATCATCTTTTGATAGAGATGAAAAAGGAACGATACTTTCAGTCAATCATGACCCAGGGACTCTACCTACATATATAGGATATATTTTATTAGCTTTGGGTATGATTTGGAACCTATTTGCAAAAGATAGTCGTTTCCAAAAACTTCTAACTCATGCAAAAAAACTACAAAATACCACAGCTATTTTAGCCATATCTATTTTCCTTGGAATGGGTGGTACAAGTTACGCTTCTATGCCAAAACTAGATGCTAATAGCTCAAAAATAATTCATGGATTTAATCAACAAACCATAAATAAATTTGCAAAACTAAATGTTCAAGACGGCAGAGGGCGAATGAAACCAATAGATACTTTGGCTCATGAGATTGTTAGTAAACTAACAGGTAAAAGTTCAATATATGGGGTCAGTCCAACAGCTATATTTTTAGGAATGACTACCAATCCACATATGTATCAAAATCTACCTATGATTAAAATATCTCATACAAGAGTAGCTAAAGATTTAGGATTAAAAAAGGGAGCTAAATATGCTAAATTTTCAGACTTTTTTAATAAAAAAGGTGAATATAAACTAGCTAATCAAATATCAATATCAACCAGAAAAAAACCTTTGGACAAAAATCAATATGATAATGAACTAATTAAAATTGATGAACGGCTTAATATTGCATATATGGTATATATGGGTTCACTACTTCAAATCTATCCTGTACCACATGATACCAATAATAAGTGGGCTAATCCACAAGATGCAATACAAAATTTTCCAAAAGAGCTTTCTGATATTATTCGTCAAATGACTATGTTTCTATTTCAAGGGGTTAACAGTGGTCTCCAAACAGATAATTGGTCAGATACCAATCGAGCAATAGGAATGATAGAACTCTATCAAAAGAAATTTGGCTCAGATGTACTCTTATCTCCCACACATGTGAAAATAGAGATAGAGTATAATAAACTAGGACTGCTATCTAAACTAGTTTTAGTATATCTTATGGTAGGTATTTTACTACTAATTTTCTCATTTATTAATGTACTCAAACCATCATTTTCTCTTAAATGGATTATGCGTGGAGCATGGGCAGTAACAATTATTGCTTTTGGCTTACAAGTTATATCTATGGGCATGAGATGGTATATAGCAGGTCATGCCCCTTGGTCAAATGCTTATGAGTCTATTGTATTTATCGCAGGAGCTACTATTGTAGCAGGTCTATTTTTGGCTCGAAAATCACCATTTACCCTAGCAGCTACCACTCTACTTGGTGGTATTACTTTGGGTGTGGCACATATGAATTTCGTTAATCCAGAGATTACCAATCTAGTACCTGTTCTCAAATCATATTGGCTAATGATACATGTTGCTACTATTATTTCAGGTGATGGCTTTTTGGGACTTGGTTCTATTTTATCTCTATTGGTTTTAGTTCTATTTATTATTAGAGGTAAAAATGGTCATAGCAATATAGATAAATCAATAAAAGAGCTAACTTCAATAGCAGAAATGAGTTTAATAATAGGTCTATTTTTACTCACTATTGGTAACTTCCTTGGTGGAGTTTGGGCAAATGAGAGTTGGGGTAGATATTGGGGTTGGGATGCCAAAGAGACTTGGGCAGCTGTTACTATTCTAATATATGCAACTGTACTACATCTAAGATTTATACCTCGATTTAATAATCCATTTATATTTAATGTAGCTTCACTTTGGGCATATAGTAGTGTTATTATGACCTATTTTGGGGTTAACTACTATTTATCAGGGCTACACTCTTATGCAGCAGGTGAACCTGTACCAATTCCGAGTTGGGTCTATTATGGTATAGCAGGAGTAATGATTTTGACTCTACTATCATATAGAAATAGAAAAATGAGTAAAAAATAATGAATATAAAACATATAATCAAAGATTTTGAAAAAGGTCAAAAAGAGTTATCAAATATAGGAGAGTCTATTACTATATTTGGTGGGTCAAGATTTAAAGAGAACTCAATCTATTATCAAAAAGCTATGGAGATTAGTAAAAAGTTATCTGATAATGGATATAATATTATTACAGGTGGTTCAACTGGTATAATGGAAGCTTCTAATAGAGGAGCTAAACTATCAAACCAAACCAAATCTATTGGGATACATATAGACAATCTACCTTTTGAACAGCACCCAAATAAATATTTAGATAAAGAGCTAGAGTTTCACTACTTTTTTACTAGAAAGGTTATGTTGATTAACTACTCCTCTGCTTATATTATAATGCCAGGTGGTTTTGGTACACTTGATGAATTTTTTGAGGTACTAAATCTTATTAGAACTAAAAAACATCAATCTGTACCTATTGTGCTATTTGGTATAGAGTATTGGGGAAAATTATATGAGTTTATACATACTACTATGTTAGAGTATGAAACTATAAATCAAAATGATTTAAAATATCTATTTCTTAGTGATGATATTGATGAAGTTATAAAGAGGATTAAGTAAGTGACACTATTCCGTAGAATAAAAGAAGATTTTTTAAATATCAAACGAAATGACCCTGCCTTGCACTCATCTTTCGAACTATTATTCAACTATCCAGGGTTATGGGCAATATTTTTTTATCGTATATCTAATGCTTTATATAAAAGAGGTTTACGATTTATACCTAGATTTATATCTGCTATTGGTCATTTTTTGACAACAGTTGATATTCATCCTGCTGCAAAACTCGGACATAGAGTATTTATAGACCATGCCATAGGTGTAGTGATTGGAGAGACAACTATAATAGGTGATGATGTACTTATATATCAACAAGTTACACTTGGAGGGGTTAGTTTATCTCATGGCAAACGACACCCAACTATAGAGGATAATGTAGTTATAGGAACAGGAGCTAAGATATTAGGTAATATTACTATTGGTAAAGGTGCAAAAATAGGAGCTAACTCTGTAGTAGTAAAAGATGTTCCACCACATGCAACAGCAGTAGGTGTTCCTGCTAGAATTATATCAAACTGTGGTAATCAAAATAAACTTCGTCATGATATACTACCTGATGTAAATAGAGAGATTTTCCACTACCTTATTAAACGAATTGCTGTATTGGAAGAGAGTGTTAAAACTGGTAACATGGAACTTATGGAAAAAGAAGACCATGAACTAACTGAAATATATGCTACATTTATCAAGTCAATGTAACCCATTTTTAAGTATAATTCAAGGATTTTTTGAATTTTAACAAAGGGCTAAAAATGCTTTCAAAACGAATACAATCATTATCTACTTCTATAACTATTGCTATTACTACTCTAGCATTGGAACTTAAAGCAGAAGGTAAAGATATACTATCTTTTTCTGCTGGTGAACCTGACTTTGATACTCCTATAGAGATTAAAGAGGCTGCCAAAAAAGCACTAGATGATGGAAAAACTAAATATACAGCAATTCCAGGAACTCCTGAACTACTCAAAGCTGTTGCGAAAAAGTTAAAAAGAGACAATAACTTAGATTATACTACAAATATGATACAGACTAATAATGGTGCTAAACACTCACTATTTAATCTATTTCAAGCATTGATTGATGAGGGTGATGAGGTTATAATACCTGCTCCATATTGGGTAACATATCCTGAAGTAGTAAACTACTCTGGTGGTATTTCAGTTATTATAAATACAGATGATACCACTAACTTTAAAATCACTCCACAACAACTTCAAGATGCTATTACTCCTAAAACTAAAATTTTAGTATTGACTACACCATCAAATCCAACTGGTTCAGTATATAGCAAAGAGGAGTTAGAGGGATTAGCCAAAGTTCTAAAAGGAACTGATATTTTAGTATTTAGTGATGAAATGTATGAGAAACTCATATATGGAGATGTAAAATTTACAGCACTTGCTTCAATTTCAGATGATATGTTTCAACGAACAGTAACTATCAATGGTCTAAGTAAATCAGCATCTATGACAGGTTGGAGATTTGGTTATCTAGCAACTCCAAAGATTGAACTAGTATCAGCCATGAATAAACTTCAATCTCAAAGTACTTCAAATATAAGTTCCATTACCCAAGCAGCAGCAATTGCAGGACTAGACGGTTCAATTGAGAATAGAGTTGAAGAGATGAGAAAAATATTTGAACAAAGAAGAGATGAAGCATATGAACTTATTAATAATATAGATGGATTATCAGTTATAAAACCTGATGGTGCTTTTTATCTATTTATAAATATCAAAAGTATAAGCAGTGATTCAATGGAGTTTTCAAAACAACTTTTAGCCAAAGAGGGTGTTGCAGTAGTTCCAGGTATTGCCTTTGGAGCAGAAGGGTATATTAGATTATCATTTGCTACAGATATAGATACAATTCGTGAGGGTATCAAACGAATAGAGAGATTTATAAGTAAATAGTTATTGTGGGTTTAAAAACCCACAAATCTAATAAATTTATGTTTCGATAAGTAAAATAAAATAAAAGATTATAGAATTTTATATATTATTAATTAATAAATATATTAAAT
>Ga0256913_10000208_pt1 | contig 28829 bp, 19 predicted proteins | sample Axial_MatmetaG_FD_185970 | JGI IMG/M metagenome (GOLD analysis project Ga0256913, IMG submission 185970) | Deep-sea worm associated microbial mat communities from Axial Seamount, Juan de Fuca Ridge, Pacific Ocean - Axial_Mat | ecosystem: Environmental > Aquatic > Marine > Oceanic > Microbial... | reverse complement strand
TACCAGAATATTTATTCTGAATGATTCTGTCAGAAATATGGATGTTCCAATCGCCATTACGATGGAAAAGGATACTGTTTTAATAAACGAAGTTGTTATACATGCATACTGGGATTACGAGGTTTTTAAGCAATTGATTATTGAGATGCCTCCCATGAATCTCGATCAGTTTTATCCTGATATGAATGAAGACCCGTTAATGTACAGGCAAATGGGACCCTATACCATAGGGGGACCAATACAGGCACTTTATAATGTTTTTAACCGAAGTGCACGGCTGCAACGTAAGTTAATTAAAAACCGTGAAGAGTATAATAAAATTATGATACAAATGGGTCGTTCTAAAGATACCATCCCCACTATACCTGAGCATATGCAAGCGATACCACAGACACAGAAACATTATTTAGAGATACCAGGAGTTGGGCACAAGACTCAATAGTAGCACCAGTAGTTATAACATCATCTACCAGTAAAATATGTTTTCCCTCTAACGATTTTTTATCTACGACCTGAAAAACATCTTTAACATTTTGCCACCGGTTATATCGTGACTTTTTTGTTTGAGAAGAGGTATTGATGGTTTTAATCAGGTTGTCGGTTTGAACCTCAACATTCATTGAATCGGCTATACCTTGTGCAATTAATGCACTTTGATTAAAACCTCTTATATGTTGTTTGGCGGGGTGCATCGGAACAGGGATAACTACCTCTACGGTTTTAAAAAGCTCACTTTTTTTAAGATCATGACCAAACAATTTACCAAGATACAACCCTACTCGTTTTTTTCTGCGGTACTTTAAGTTGTGCATTAGTTTCTGAACTTTTCCGCCTTTACTAAAAAACAGAAAAGAGGTAGCTGCGTGCAGATTCACTCTTCCCCAGAAAACTCTCGAAACAGGGTTTTCTTCATGCAAATGAAAATTGGTTTTTGGAAGGTGATAGAGACACTTCATGCAAAGCACCTCTTCCTGAGCATATAATACGTGCCCACAAGCCTGACAGGTTCGGGGGAAGAAGAGATGGAGGGTTCCGTTTAACCATGGAGCTACATTCATAAGAACGTAAAGGTAGTTAAATCATCATAATAAGTCAATAGTTCTAAAAAAGATTTGTTTAATATAAGTTGCTTTTTAATTTACTATTTAATACCAAACAAATCGTCAATTACAATTTTATATTTTTTATGTATATAGCTGCGTTTCAGTTTCAGGTTAGCCGTAATTTCACCGGTATCAATAGACCATTCATGATCAATTAACTCGAATTTTTTTATTTTCTCAAAATCACCAAAATGTTTATTGTATTCGGCAATCTCTTTTTTAATTCTGTCGCGGAATGTTTTGTCTTTGATGATTTGTTGGTTATTCTCAAACTTTACATCATGAATCTGGCACCACTGTTTCACAAATTCAAAATCAGGAACAATAAGTGCTGCTGCAAATTTTTGATTTTCACCAACAACCATTATCTGATCTACAAAAGCTGATTCTTTGAATTTGTTTTCAATCAAAGCCGGAGAAATATATTTACCCATTGAAGTTTTGAATATCTCTTTTAGCCTTCCGGTAATTTTTAACATACCATCATCATCGATAATACCTTTGTCACCGGTATGCAGCCAACCATCTTCAATAACCTCTTTGGTGAGTTCGGGTTTTTTATAATAACCTACCATAATACTTGGGCCTTTGACTAAAATCTCACCTCGTTCTGATATTTTTACTTCAAGATTTTTTAACGGAGGCCCTACTGTACCTATTTTTCTTTGACCTTTATCAAAAGTATTTACAGCAATAACCGGTGAACTTTCGGTCATTCCGTACCCCTCAAGTGTTGGAAGTCCTGCTGCATTAAACACCCGGGCCAGCCGAGGCTGAATGGCTGCACCACCCGAAATAATCGCTCTCATATTTCCTCCCAATGCATCGCGCCATTTGGAAAAAATTAACTTATCAGCAATTTTTAGTTGAGCCAGATAAAACGGATTGGAGATGTCGTATTCATACTTTTCACCCAGGCGAACCGCCCAGAAAAAGAGCTGATGTTTGATACCGGTCAATTTTCTTCCTTTAGCAAGAATTTTATCATATACTTTTTCAAGCAAACGGGGAACCGTTGTTAAAATATGCGGTTTAATCTCTTGAATATTGGCAGCAATGGTTCCCATGTTTTCAGCATAGTAAATAGAAACGCCAAGATACATGTAAACATAAATATTGGTACGCTCATAAACATGGCAAAGAGGAAGATAACTAACCCCCCTGCTATGCTGGTCAACAGGAAAAATATAATGAACAGCACTTACATTACTTAAAATATTATTATGTGAAAGCATTACACCTTTTGGGTCTCCGGTTGTTCCTGATGTATAAATCATGGTAGCAATATCGTCAGGATTAACCGCTTTTTTTGAAGCCTCAAGGGCTTCTTTGTCTTGATTGCTTTTTCCAAGTTCAACCAATTCAGAATAGTGTTTTTGCCCCTCCAGTTCATTGAAAGTATAAACACCCAAAACATTTTTTATTTCAGGCAGAATATGCTCAATTTTGCGCCATATATCTTTTCCGGAAATAAATATATACTTAACGTCCGATTCGTTCAGAATGTATTTATAATCCGACTCACTAATGGTAGGATAAACAGGAACATGAATGGCTCCCAGTTGCAAAATTGCATGATCCACAAAGTTCCACTCGGGCCTGTTCGGTGAAATAGTAGCTATTTTATCACCTTTTTTTACACCTAATTTCATCAGTCCGTAACTGATATTATCAACTATTTTGCGAGTGGTTTTTATATCATATTTAACCCATTGTCCGTTTACTTTTCCTGCTAAAGCATCATCCTTGGGTTTAAAATTATTTTCATACCGGGGTAATAAGTCAAAGATTCTTTTTACTTCCATGTTAGGTTATTATTGTGATTTTTTTGTGAAGCTGCAAAAGTAAGTAAATTTATTCTTTTTATACACACTGATAAACAACGACTTACAGTTGTTACGCATGCATAACAATATTGTTTTTCGGATGATTCGAACTACTGAAAATTACTGACTGTGTAGTAGCTTTTAAGCAATTGAATAGTTAAACAAAAACCCTTAGAATTGTTTGTAAGATTAACAAAATATTGTTGAGAAACTCTGTAAATTAATCGAGAAAAAGGGCTCCGGAAAGAGCAATTTTTTTCATCTTTGCAGGCAAATGTTAACCGGGTCAAAATCAGCAAGCCATGATATCATTTTTTCGCTCCGGCGCCAACCTTATTTTTGCCGTTCAGTCTCAAAAGGAAATTTCAGATTTTAATGTAAAAAAGCTTTCATGGCTTTTTAATAAAGCAGAGTTGATAATATCCGCCACTGTTGACGGATTTTTTATTGGCCCCCGGAAAGAGATGGTAACCCCATGGAGTACCAATGCCGTTGAGATTACTCAGAATATGGGAATTGATGGAATTGTTCGTATTGAAGAATTCTGGAAAGTTAATTCTGAAAAAGCGAAGTACGACCCCATGCTTCAAAACCAATTTAACGGACTTGATCAAACAATTTTTGACATTCCGGTTAAACCCGAATCAACAATTTTTATTGATGATATCAATGCTTATAATCAATCGGAAGGACTTGCTTTAAGTAGTGATGAGGTTGAGTACCTTGAGCAGGTAAGTAAAAAGATAAATCGAAAATTAACCGATACAGAAGTGTATGGTTTTGCTCAGATTAATTCTGAACATTGTCGACATAAAATTTTTAACGGCTCTTTTATTATTGATGGAAAAGAGATGAAAGAGAGTCTTTTTGCATTAATTAAAAAAACAGCAAAAGAACATCCTAACCGGTTAGTATCGGCCTATAAAGATAATGTAGCATTCGTGTTAGGCCCTAAAGTGGAGCAGTTTGCCCCTGAAACACAGGATAAAGCTGATTTTTTTACTTTAAAAGATATTGATACCGTTATTTCGTTGAAAGCAGAAACACATAATTTCCCTACTACTGTTGAACCCTTTAACGGTGCAGCTACCGGATCAGGAGGTGAAATTCGCGACCGCATGGCAGGAGGAAAAGGTAGCATTCCTTTGGCAGGTACAGCTGTTTACATGACTTCCTACCCAAGACTGGATGTTACACTTCCCTGGGTTCAGGAAAAAGAAGCCCGTCCCTGGCTCTATCAATCTCCTACCGAAATCCTTATTAAAGCTTCTGATGGTGCTTCAGATTTTGGTAACAAGTTTGGCCAACCGCTTATAAACGGTAGCTTGCTGACTTTCGAGCACGAAGAGAATGAAAAAAGCTTTGGTTATGATAAAGTGATAATGCAGGCCGGAGGTATTGGTTATGCCAAAAGTGAAGATAGTTTAAAGGATGTTCCTGAACCGGGCGATGTGATTGTTGTGCTGGGCGGAGATAATTACCGTATTGGAATGGGTGGAGGTGCTGTTTCATCGGTAGCTACCGGTGAATTTGGTCAGAGTATTGAGCTGAATGCGGTACAGCGTGCCAACCCTGAAATGCAAAAAAGAGTTTCCAATGTTGTTCGTGCCATGTCGGAATCTGACGTTAATCCTATTGTTTCTATTCATGATCACGGAGCGGGCGGTCACCTGAACAGCTTATCAGAACTCGTGGAAGACACCGGAGCTGTTATCGAGATTGGCCAACTTCCCATTGGCGATCCAACCCTTTCTTCAAAAGAAATTTTAGGTAACGAGTCGCAAGAGCGGATGGGCTTGGTTACCAAAGAAGCAGCTGTTGAATTAATGAAAAAGGTAGCAGAGCGCGAACGTTCTCCTCTTTATGAAGTTGGTACTGTTTCTGATGACCAACGGCTTGTTTTTAAAGATGCTGAAACCTGCCCGGTCGACCTTCAGCTAGAATATCTTTTCGGAAAACCGCCTAAAACAGTTCTTGAAGATAAATCAGTTGAAAGTGATTTTACCGATGTAGGTTATCGTAAAGGTGATTTTGAAAACTATCTAAATGATGTTTTACGTTTGGAAGCAGTAGGGTCAAAAGACTGGCTCACCAATAAAGTGGACCGGTCGGTTACAGGAAAAGTTGCCTTACAGCAATGCGCCGGACCATTGCAACTTCCGTTGAATAATCTGGGTGTAATGGCTCTTGATTACCGGGGTAAAAAAGGAATAGGTACAGCATTGGGACATGCACCGGTTGCTGCCCTGATTAATCCGGAAGCAGGTTCAAGACTGGCTATTGCCGAGTCGTTGACAAATTTGGTTTGGGCTCCCATTGAAAATAACCTCGAAGGGGTTTCGCTGAGTGCCAACTGGATGTGGCCTGCAAGAAATGAAGGTGAAAATGGCCGGCTCTACAAGGCAGTTAAAGCTGTTAGTGATTTTGCCATTGAGCTTGGCATTAATATTCCAACCGGGAAAGATTCGCTTTCAATGACACAAAAATACCCTGATGGGAAAGTGGTATATGCTCCCGGAACTGTTATTATTTCTGCTGTTGGTGAAGTGAAAGATATAAAAAAAGTAATCAGTCCCGTAGTGCGAACCAAAGCAGGAACAACAATTATTTACATCGATTTTTCTTCTTCACCCTTTGAACTGGGAGGAAGTAGTTTTGCACAAACCAGAAGTAATATTGGTAGTGTAGCGCCTGATATTCCGGATGCAAAATATTTCGCAAAGACTTTTAATACTTTACAGTTGCTTGTTGAAGATGAAAAAGTTTTAGCAGGTCATGATATTTCGGCAGGAGGTATGATTACCACTCTGCTCGAAATGAATTTTTCCAATTGTAATTTCGGGATGGACTTAAATCTGGATTCCTTTAATGAAGATGATTTTATCAAGCTCATGTTTAGTGAGAATCCGGGCGTGATTGTTCAGGTTGAAAATGAAAAAGAGGTAACCGACAGGCTTTCAAAAAATGGATTGAAGTTTCATGTGTTGGGAGAAGTAATTCAGGAGTGTACATTGAAGATTAAGCATGGAAATAATCAGTATCGGCTGCCTATTGATAACCTGCGAAAGGTTTGGACAGAAGAATCTTATCTTCTCGATGTAAAACAAAGTGGAGAAAGTCATGCCTATCGTCGTTTTCACAATTTCGACAAGCAAGATCTCCAATATTCGTTTAATAAAGGATTTACCGGTAAGTTTAGTGATTATCAGGTTGATCCTGGTCACAAAACCCAATCGAAAGCAAAAGCTGCCATTATCAGGGAAAAAGGCGTCAACGGAGATCGCGAGATGGCTTATGCACTTTATCTGGCAGGATTTGAGGTTAAGGATGTTCATATGACAGATCTTATTTCCGGACGTGAAAATCTTGAAGATGTTCAGTTCATCGTGTTTGTGGGAGGTTTTTCAAACTCTGATGTATTGGGTTCTGCCAAAGGCTGGGCAGGTGCTTTTTTATATAATGAAAAAGCTAAAAATGCACTCGACAATTTTTATAAACGTACCGACACACTGAGTCTTGGTGTTTGTAATGGCTGTCAGTTAATGACAGAGCTGGAGCTTATTTATCCGGAGCATCCCGAACACCCAAAAATGCTGCACAACGATTCCGGTAAATTTGAATCAGGATTCATCAATGTAAATATTGGTGAAAACAATTCGGTCATGTTAAAATCATTATCCGGAAGCCGCCTGGGGGCATGGGTTGCTCACGGGGAAGGAAAATTTGATTTTCCATGTTTTAGCGACAATTATAATATTGTGATGCATTACAGCTATGATGAATATCCTGGTAATCCAAATGGTTCCGATTGGTCAACTGCGGCTATCTGTTCCAATGATGGCCGTCATTTGGCAATGATGCCACATCTGGAGCGAGCCTTTTTACCCTGGCAGTGGCCCTATTATCCGGGCAAAAGAAAAGATGACGAAATGACTCCGTGGCTGGAGGCATTTGTAAATGCACGCAAGTGGGTGGAGGAACAGAAATAGCGATTAGACGTTCTTCTATTGGATAATTAACCGGCTTTGGATATCATAACAAGCCGATTGTAATCAAGAATAATGATCTCTTTTCCTTCGAATTTAACGATGTTATCTTTTTTAAATTCCGATAAGGTTCGGATAACATTTTCTGTTGACATTGAGATTAGTTCGCCAATCTCACGCCGTGTTACAGGCATTCTAAACCGTTTCTTTCTATAAACCTGGTCGCTAAAAAACAAAATAATAGTGGCAATTTTCCCTTTAACCTGGAGTTTTGCCTGACCAAACCGGCTGGCAATTACATTATCTGCAATTTTTCCCATTCGGAAAACAATATTTAAGGCAAACTCGCCATTGGTTTTAATCAGCTCTTTAAGTACACTTAATTCTACCTCACACACTAATGTGTCTTCGATTGCTGCAATGTTGTATTGATAATTATCAGTTGAAAAAACGTGCAAAAGAGTGATAAAATCACCGGGTTTATTGATGCTTAAAATATGATCTTTTCCCATATTGTCTGTTTTGTAAAGCTTAACTAAACCTTTGCGTAAATAAAAAAATGAGGTAAATTTCTCCCCTTCGAGTTTTATCTTTTTTCCTTTTTTGAAAAAGATTTCTTTACGCGATTTATTGACTAAATTATATTCTTCGTCATTTAGCGAACCAAACAAAAGGTGGCGATATATACAGGCTTTACAAGAAGAGGTCTCAGTTATTAACATTACAATAAAATTACAAATACATATTTACAAATATAGATGTATTATTACTTGTTTTACAAAACGGCTAAAAAAAATCTGAGACGATTTTCATGTGTTTATAATTCTGTATCTTATTAATTATGTTTTATCTTTATTTCCTCCCCCTTTATCCCCTCCCGATAATCATCGGGAAGTGGGGAAATCCTATCAAAATATTACAAGGGTAGATAATCATTTTACTGTGTGTCTAAATTTTTTAGTCATGGATGTTTCATCTTCATAAAACCATTACGATAATGTAAATACAGGGTAGAAATGATTATTCCTGAACTTTGTTAAGCCTTACCAATGTTTTAGTATTTTTGTCCATTAGCGTATGGAAGAGCAAACAACAAAAAATCAGCCGCAGGAAGAAGAAAAAGTAATGAGCTTTTGGGATCACCTCGAAGAGCTTCGCTGGCATATTATGCGTTCCATTATTGCTGTATTGGTACTTGCCGTTATTGCTTTTCTGAACCGGAAAATTGTTTTTGATTACATTATTCTTGCTCCAAGCAGTTCTGATTTTATTACTAACCGTGCACTTTGCAAGTTTGGAGAACTGATTCATGTTTCAGCACTATGTATTCAGAACCTGCACTTGCAAATTATCAATATCAGCATGTCGGGTCAGTTCCTGACGCACATGTATATTTCAACCGTAGCCGGTTTTATCGTGGCGTTTCCTTACATTCTTTTTGAAATATGGACTTTCATTAAACCTGCTTTATACGATAAAGAACAGAAGTATAGTAAAGGGGCAGTTTTTGTTAGTTCATTGTTATTTTTACTTGGTGTACTTTTCAGTTACTTTTTAATTGTACCGCTAACGGTTAACTTTTTGGGAAATTATCAGGTAAGTGCTTCTGTATTAAATCAGGTATCACTTAAGTCGTATATAAACACGGTTGTTTCGGTTACTTTTGCTGTGGGTGTTGTTTTTGAGCTGCCCATACTGGTCTATTTTCTGACAAAAGTAGGAGTTATCACCCCTGACTTTCTTATAAAAAACCGAAAGTATATGTTTGTAGTTTTGCTAATATTATCAGCCATCATAACTCCTCCTGATATGTTTAGTCAGATTATGGTTGTAATCCCGCTTATGGGGCTTTATGAAATAAGCATCCGGGTTTCGAGAAGAATTTACAAAAAGATTCAGGAAGAAGAGGTTTAACCATGAAAGTTGCTGTTACGGGAGCGAATGGTCTGGTGGGTGTCAACCTGATTAGAAGGCTACTTGAGCAAGGTGACAGCGTGAAGGCTTTAATTCATCATAGGCCTTGTGTGCTATCGGGTTTTGAAATGGAGATAATTAAAGGAGATATCATGAATGATGATATACTCACTCATCTTTTTAGCGATGTTGATGTCGTTTTTCATGCGGCGGCCAAAATCTCCATTGGCAATACACTATACGAAGAGCTATACAAAACCAATGTTGAAGGAACTAAAAAGGCATTCACCATAGCAAAACAACAGGGAGTAAAAACTTTTATTCACTTTAGTTCGATTCATGCCATGCGGCAGCCTTCCGGAAGCAAACCTTTTTCAGAGGCGTGTTCTTTGGCTTTAAATTCCCCTTTCAATTATGAAAAAACCAAAGCCCTGGCACAGCAATGGCTTCAAAATCAGAAAGGTAATGGGATGAAAGTGGTGATACTGAACCCTACTGCCATTATTGGTCCGTACGATTTTAAACCCTCACTGGTTGGAGAGTTTCTTATTAAAACTGTAAATCATCAGTTGCCCGGTATTATTGAAGGAGGTTATGATTGGGTTGATGTAAGGGATGTGGCTCAGGCAGCCATTGCTGCAATTGAAAAAGGCAAGGATGGTGAGCACTATATCCTTTCGGGCAAATGGTTAAGCCTCGAAGAAATTACTCAGTTGATGGAAAATGTGTTGGGTGAAAAAATAAAACCTTTTGTTTTCCCCATGTGGCTCGCCAAAACAGGTTTGCCATTTTTATCTCTTTGGGCAAAAGCTACCCGGAGCAAACCGCTTTATACCTCCGAGTCGTTGAAAATATTACAGCTCAGTTCAAGAACCATTACATCCGAAAAAGCAAAAAGAACCTTGGGTTATTCGCCCCGAATCGTAGATCAAACTATAAAGGATACAATGGTGTGGTTCAACGAAAATGGTTTTATCCAATTTTAGATTCCTTAATAACAAAGGCGCATTACCTAAACCGGTAACACGCCTTGCAGAACCAAATTTCCTACCTTTGGTTTATATTTAAGGGGTTATATTGCCCCCAATTGAAGTTACATTGTATAATCCTGTTGCAGTAGAGGGAGGACCATTTTTGATAATAACATCAAATACATTGAGTGATATCATTGGGGCATCAGTTCCTGCACATGAGGAATAATCTATATCGCTACCTGGCCCCTGGGGTAAAGGATTGTTGTGGATGTTATTGTGTGTTATGATTGGTGAAGATGATAATATATATATACCTGTCATTTGCGATGATGCACCAATATTAACATTACTATGAATATGGTTGCTCTTTATAACAACCGGTTTGCTATAGCCATCGGAATTACATACAATACCAGCCTCGTAATTATAACTGATATTATTACTGATAATGGAGGGTTGAGCACTATCGTTAATCCAAATTCCCCATTCACAATGATGAATATTATTTCCAATAATACTGGCTTCCATGTCACTTTCCATAAGTATTCCAATTCCTGCACTTGAATAATCTGTAGTGTCAATTACATTGTCAGTTACAACAGGATTTGGAGGTTCAAATTCAAAACCAACTAATTTTATAGCATAATGATTATTATTTATGAAATAGTTATTATTTATAATTGGGGAAGTACCATCGGCTAATACTCCTCCCAAACTATTTCTGAATATTTTATTACCAAGAATCCATGGGTCGGAACCGGAATCATGATTATAAATTCCCCAGCCATAGCAATCCATTATTTCATTTTCAATAATCCAGGGTTTTGCATTTCCTTCTCCCCCGCTGCCTATTTCAATACCATGTCCTGTTTCATTAATATTCATGATTATATTATGAATAATAGTAGGTGAAACACCCATACATTGTACACCTTGTTCAATTTTAAAACCTTCAAGAGTACTATTATCAGCACAAAAGACAGGTCCGCCGGATATTACAGTTGTGTACTTACCGGCACCTTTTAAATGAACGTAGGGCAAACAGTTAACGCCTCCCGGCTCAGGATAAATACCGGGCATAACCCTTATTAAATATGTATTAGTGGGAGAGGGTGTTACACAAGCACTAAGCGCCATTGAAATTGTTGGAAAATCACCTCCGGAAGGTGATACCGTAAACACGTTTTTATAGGGGCCCGTATAGGCAGAGGTTTGGATAGATCCATCAGGAAATTGTACGCCTCCGTTAGTGCTGTAAACAATGCCGTTTACTTCAAGTTTTTTAGAGGGAGTGGTAGTACCAATTCCTACATTGCCGTCGTCGAGCACAACCATTGTGGTATCGGGGGAGGTTTTAGCATTAGAAGTAAACCAGGTCATAGTAGCTGATGTGCTGTCGGTTCCCTTTACCTCAACCTGACTAAAAACAGTGGTTATACTAAAGCAAAAAATAATTGTTAAAGAAAGAAATAGTTTTTTCATGAGTGTAATATTTAATAAAAAAATAGATTTATCGAATTATTTCTGTAATATTTTCTATACTATTGCACCTGTTATGTATCAGTAAATGAGTAAAATTGGAATTGGTTTTTACACCCCAAAGTTAATAAAATAACATTTAAAAATCAAGTATTTCAGCATTTAAAATATCTGAACCATGATTTTTTGAGTAATTTATCCAATTTTTACCTTTGGTTTATTTGTTTTTCATTAGCTTTTCTAACTTTTCTAATCGTTGTTCTAAATTGGCAATGGTTTGGTTTTGCGTTTCTAATAGCTGTTGTTGTTCCTTAACAGCTTCAATGGCAAGGACGCCAAACACAGCATAATCAATCGATTTGTAACCGTTTTTCTCCCCTACAGCTTGTGGGAACAACTTTTCCACATCCTGCGCTATCAATCCTATTTCCTCCTGTTGATTATCACTGGCTTTAAAGTAGTAAGTTACAGGCTGCAAAGCAAGTATCGAAGGAAGCACTTGGGTTAAAGACTGGATGTTTGATTTTAAACGCCTGTCGGAGTACTGGTAATAAGCACCGTTATTATGGGCAATATATGACTTGTCGTTACCTGCATAGGCAAAATTATAATCGTAAGCATAATCTATGTATCGTGTCCAATAGACTCCTGCACTATAATCCATTCTGATGTTTCCATCCACATGCAGGCGCTCTTCAGGATACATCACACCAATACCAATGTTTCCTGCGGAAATGGTATTTCCGGTACCATCTATATTGATTCCATAAATTATATTGCCAATATTAAGCTGGTTAGAATTTGTGGCACTGGGAAAATCCAAATAATTGCCGCCAATAATTATATTATTACTTCCTGAAGATAAATTTGTACCGGCATTGGCTCCAACTGCTACGTTGTTTGCTCCGGAAGTATTTGTTGACATTGCATCAGAACCTAACACGGTGTTGCAGTTACCACTGTTATGCGAGTAAAATGTTCGATATCCCAGGGCAGTATTTTTTGCTCCTGAAATGTTTGCGTACATGGTTCGGCTACCCATAACAGTGTTATGATTTCCAGTAGTATTGTTAAAAAGGGTTTTTGAGCCGGTTGCAGTATTATCGTTACCATCTGTATTGTTATACAGAGATGAATCGCCCACGGCTACCAGGTTTGAACGGTTGGTGTTGGAATATAAAGCAGCTGCACCAATGGCAACATTGGAGCGCCCTGTTTTATTATTTAATAAAGCCCATGAACCAATACCAGTATTTTGGCTCCCGCTTGTGTCAGAGTAACATGCTTTATAGCCAACAGCCACATTATAATGTACAGATTTGTTATTATATAGAGCACTTGCTCCAACGGCAACATTTCTAGAGCCCTTTTTATTACTGATAAGGCTGTAATTCCCAATGGCGATATTTTCGTAACCTGATTCATTATCCTGGAGAGCCATTGAGCCAAGGGCAGTATTGTTTGAACCGGAAATATTAAAAAGAAGAGCATCAAAACCTATGGCTATATTGTGTTGCCCAATAGTAGTGTTAGATAACGCACTATAACCGATTGCAGTATTTCTAAAGCCGTTTGTAATATTTTGACCACTACTAACTCCAATTAATATGTTGAATAATGAATCTTTTGGTTCAAATCTATTATCTGTTATTCTGAATGTTTCGGTTGCTGAGTTACCAGAATAAAATTTGATAATATCGTAGTCATTTCCATCATCTACCACTACTTTGGTATCTCCATCGGTATCAGTAAGAGCGGTTATGTTTCCGGCACGGAGCTCGGTCCACTTACTGTTTTGATAAAACCAAAAGCTTTTAGTGATGAGATCATAAACCAACAGGCCGTTGGCAGGGGAGGTAATGTTAGCTCGCTGAGTAGTGTTCATACGGGGTACCAGCATTCCTTTAGTAGTGGATTGCACATCGAGCATGGCTGAGCTGTCGGGTGTAGCTCCATCGGTATTAATGGCTACCTGAGCGTTAAGGGTTAGTGTGGTAGCGAGGGTTAGGATTAAGAAAGTTAATTTTTTCATAATTGTATTATTTTGGTCATTTGCCCTTCGGGCGTCATTCAATGGTCATTCAGTTGTCATTCGATGGTCATTTGCTCCCGTTGGTCGCTGTTATTGGCTCTCCTTACAGTTGAGCGTCATTTGTTCGCCAGGAGGCTCACGTAATTTGCTCCTTTCAGTTGCTGTAATTAATGGTTGTTTAAATCGTATTGTTTTGTTATTTTGATACTCATTTTAACCTTTTTTTCACTGTCAGAATTTGAGGAGCAAGACCATTTATCTTTACTGGTAATTAATTATTTTCTCTAATCGAACAGGGTTGGTAAAAAAAAGGTTTCACATTTTATGTAAGCCTCTATTGATAGTTAACAACCATGAATACGACTTTCAGAAACAGATTAATATTAAGTACCTAATCTGAAACGGGTACAGAGGGAGCTGAAGAAGAAGTTTTGTTACCAACGTACAGCAAAAGTGTTTTCATTTTAATAATGATGTTATTGTTAATAATTCACTATCAAATAAAAACTAATTGGCTCTAAATGGCTTATGCTATTCTGTCAAATGCTTATACCATTATTGCATTTTGCTATATTTTATGCTGGTTTGGGGCGGAAGGTACCTTTAAGTCGTCGCCATTTGATAATTAGTTAATTCAACGGATAAATAAAAAATCAATTTTCCAAGAAGGTATTTTTGAATTGTCACAAAAAGGAGATCTTCAATATGTAATGGTTTTAAGTTGTCTGATTTTTATAATCGGTTGGTGAAACTCCATACACCTCCTTAAATGCATTGCTGAACCAGGCCGGGTTGTTGAAACCACATAGATACGCAATCTGAGAAATGTTGTTGTCGGTGGTAGTTAACATCTCTTTTGCTGCCGATAAACGGATACTTCGGATGAACAAGGCAGTTGATTTATCGCTAACAGCTTTAAGTTTCCGGTACAACTGTGATTCGCTAAGGTTTAATTCTGATGCCAGTTGCATGCCATTAAGTTCAGAATTGTCGAGGTTGTTTTCGATGATTGTAATAACTTTTTTCAGAAATTTTTCTTCGACGGTGAGCTTCGTTTTTTCGATGAGATTAATTTCAACTTTGCTGAATTTTTGCTGCAATTGGCGACGAAGTTTGATTAACTGCTCTAATCTTACAAAAAGCTCTTCTTTATTGAAAGGTTTGGTAAGATAAGCGTCAGCCCCATGCGAGAGTCCTTCAATGCGGTCGTTATCGGTTGCTTTTGCCGTTAGTAAAATTATCGGGATATGACTTGTTCGTTCGTCCTGTTTTAAAATTTCACAGACTTCAAAACCATCTTTAACAGGCATCATTACATCGGAGATGATGATGTCGGGTATAAATTGTATTGCGGCTTCAACTCCGGCTCCGCCATCAGGCGACCACTTTACCCTGTACTTTTCTTTGATGCATGAGATTATATATTGTGCAACATCAGGGTTGTCCTCTACGATTAGTGCCAGCGGCAGATCCTTATTTGTATTATCTTCAAAAGCAATATCAACTGTTGTATTTTCATATTCAGGAAGAACAATATCTGTTTGTACTGTTTTTTTTGTGGGAGCCTGATGTGTAACGGGTATCGAAATACAAAATTCTGTTAATACACCCGGAACACTTTTTACTGTAATCTTTCCACCAAGTAATTCAACCAGTTCTTTGGTAAGAGCAAGTCCTATTCCGGTTCCTTCTCCTTTTCGGGTAGATGAATTATCAATCTGATAAAACCTGTCGAAAATATATTTTAAATGGGCTGCCTCAATCCCTATACCCGAATCCTGAACTTTAATAATCAGCACATTTTTTTGTTCACCGGTTTCCTGTTTTACATGGAAAATAACTTTTCCTCCGGGCGGGGTGAATTTAATAGCATTTGATAATAGATTTGAAGCAATTATAAAAATCTTATCCTGATCGTAATCCATTATTATTTTATCGATTTCGTGATAGAAAATCAACTTAGTATTTTTGGAATCGGCCATCGACTGAAACGACTCAAGTATATATTGCAGGTAGGATACAATGTTATCCTGAATTAAATTGAGCTTCATCTTGCCATCTTCTATTTTCGACATGTCCAGCATTTGCTTGACAAGATGCAATAGCTTATCGCTGTTGCGTTCAATTATTTTCATCTTATCTTTATAATGCTTTTGTCCGGATGCTGACAGCTCATCTTTTATTTCATTGGTTATTCCTTTTATTACTGTGAGCGGAGTGCGAAATTCATGTGTGATATTAGCATAGAGTCTTGATTTTAAATTATCCAGCTCTTTGAGTTTCACGTTTTCCTGATGCTCCATTTTTCTTTTAAATGAAAAACGGAAGTAGAGATAAAGTAAAAACAAAATAATTAGCAGGTAAACAAAGTAAGCCCATTTTGATTGCCACCATACGGGAACTACGGTTAACGGAATACGAATCAGGTTATCATTTTTTGAGATTCTATCATGAGGTGCTTCGCGTATTTCTAAAATATAATCGTCGGGTGGTAAATTCAGCAGTTGAATAAACCTTTTCTCTTTAATAATATTCCACCGGGTGTTGTCGGGAAGAAGCCGGTAAGCGAAAGTGGTGTTTTTATAATACTTTAAATTAATGTTTGAAAAGTTGATGGTAACCGGAAATTGCTTTTGTTTAACAGCTATTGGTTGGTTATTCTCTGTATAAAGTGTTTCGATGCTGTTGCTTTCCGGATTTGTAATTTGCACATTATCGATGTATAACTTACTATCATTCTTTTTGCTAATCAATTTTGCAGGATCGAAACAGGTAATGCCATCAATTCCGCCGAAATAAATAATGCCGTTGTTGTCAATAAATTTTGCATGAAGGTCATACTCCTCACTGCTAAGTCCGTCGGATTGGTGATAATTAGTAAACGATTTTGTTTCTTTATCAAAACGCGATAATCCCTTATTGGTGGAAACCCAGATGTTTCCCTGAAAGTCTTCCAGGATGGCGTAAATAACATTGTCGGGTAACCCGTTTTTTATATGATAGCGTTGTAATTGCTGATTGAAGAAATAGTATAATCCGTTGGTTGTTCCAATCCAGATTCCCGAGTCCCTGTCTTTTAACAAAGTATAGATTACTTCTTTGTCCAGCAAAACAGTGTCGTGTAATGTTAATCTTTTGAAATCAGTGTTTTCAGGATTATGCACATGATAAGTCATTACATTCAATCCTTTATCTGTTGCAATCCAATAGTGGTTTTTATCGGTTTGAAGAATGTAATTTACTTTATCAGAAGCAATGGTGTGTTTTTTAAACGTGTTGTGCTTGTGGTGTTCGAAACTAATGTTGTGCTGTGATAAATTTCCTGTAAACCGTTCGAGACCTCCGCCTGATGTACAAAGCCAAATGTTATCGTCCGAATCCTTATACAGGTATCGGACAAAGTTACTGCTAAGCGAAGTTTCATCATTTGAATTGTTAAGAACAGTTTTAACCTTCATCGATTTAAAATCGCTGCTGTTGTTATCAATCAGTACCAAGCCTTCACGGGTACCGGCCCATATCATATCTTTATCCTTCAACAGACTAAAACAAATATTTGAAGGTAAATTTACTGACTGTTTTGTAAAAACATAGCGCTTATTATCTCTTAAAAGATTAATTCCTCCACCGGATGTTCCTACCCACAAATCGTTACCGTTTTTTAAAATCGAAAAAACTACGTTTGAATTTAGTGAGTTTTCTTGTTTTGAATTGTTTTGAATCTTATTAAAAATGGCATCTTGATAAAACAGGTTCAGGTATTTTCCGGTTCCCACCCAAATTTGGTTGTTACTATCTGCTAAAACACTATAAATAACATTGTTACTAATCGAAGCCGGATGCTGCTCGGAATGAATATACTTATTTACTACTTTTTGGTTTTTTGTATCGTATTCTATCAGGCCTGATCCCGTTCCTACCCACAGAATATTTTTGTTCCATTTTAACTCGTAGATTACAAATGAGTACGCACTTTTATTGTTCAGCGGAACAGTATATTGTTTTTTGGTAACCAAATCAATATGACAAAGTTTGCTTTGTGTTCCAATCCAAAGCTCTTCATCGGAATTAGCGTTGATAACAAATATCTTTTCAGCAACCGGTGAAAGGTCAAATTCGTTAAAAATAATCTCCTTAGGATTGGATTTAATGCTTCCGTAAAACAACCTGCCTTCTTTTGTACCTACCCAAAGCATACCTGATTTTGAAATAAAAAGAGAAGTCGCTGTAATATCTTTATCTTCAAAATAGTTTGTAATAAAAACGTTGTAAGCATCTCCGCCATCATCTTTTTTAATTACAGCAATCCCTTTGTTTTCGATGGTTACATATAGATGATGAAACGGACCCATGGCCATATTTTCAATGTCGAAATTATGCAAGGTTGACATATTTTGAAAATGATGGTTTTTTTTATCGTAATAACAAAGTCCGGTGGCTCGTGTTCCAAACCATATTTTATTACCATCAGCTACAAGGTCATTAATGTAAGTCCCGCAATTTTCAGAAGCAAAATCAGTTTGCTCAAAAGTATAAAAAGAGGTTCCGTCGAATCGGTTTAGCCCGTTTTGAGAGGCTATCCATAAAAAACCTTCATCATCCTGAACGATATCATTAATTGACACTTGTGATAAACCGTCTTTGGTAGTATAGTTATGAATATCATAAAGCTGCCGTGTGATAGCGACTTGTTTTTCCTGTGCCTGAAGAAACAGGTTAACGAGTAAAAGTGTAGTAATTAATAACCGGTTAAACATATTAGCAGCTTCTTAATTCTCTATTTGGAAAACAATTTCAACAGGGTTTTTCCTGCTCTATTGATTTCATAACTACAAAAGGAATGATTTGTAAAGGTATAAAAATGATTATTCATTATTCTATTAATGATAAGATTAGTGTTATTATGGTGATTTTAAGAGATAATGGTTCTTTAATTTCTGAAAGAGCTTTGCTTTCTAACACATGTTGTTATGGCAAATATAATTATTGTTCCGGGAATAAAGAGTTCGTTACCTTTGTCTAATAATGCAAACGACAGAAAGATAGTGAAAGAGGTATACCGCAAAGATTTTGAGCTGGTAAAGAAAGTACTACAAGGCGATCAGTTTGCCTTTGGTGTTTTGGTGCGGCAGTATCAATTACAAGTTGCTAAAACAGTAATCGGTATGCTTGGAAAGACACAAGAGGCCGAGGATGTCGGGCAGGAGGTGTTCATCCGGTTTTACCGTTCGATGAAGCAATACAATGGTGATTCAGCTCTTGGTACTTATCTTACCCGTATTGCCATTAATCTTTCGTTGAACGCACTTAAAAAGCAAAAAAATAAGCAAGCCGGCGATTTAACCACAGTAGAATATCAGCTAAGCAGCGAGAACACCGCGGCTCAACATGATACTAAAGAGGTTGTTCAAAAAGCACTTCAACAGTTAGAGCCTGAGTTTCGAAGCGTTGTGGTGTTGAGAATGATTGAAGGGTACTCAACGAAGGAAACTGCCGAGTTATTAAAACTACCGTTGGGAACAGTGTTGTCAAGGCTTTCGAGAGCACAGACTAAACTGAAAGAAATATTAAAAAAAGAAATTACTCATTAGTAACAATAGAGTTATGGAAAAGTTAAGCCAATTATTAAACAGGTCGTTCGATGAGAAGTTGACCAATAAGGAAGAGCAACAGTTAGAAACTGCTTTATCTAACAATCCCGGTCTGAGAAAGGAGAAACAAGAGATTGAAGAAGTGAGAGCACTTTTGTCAGACTATAATCCGGCTTTTGAAGAGGGATTTGCTAAGCGTGTTCTTGCAGCTACCGATCAGTATATTCAGAACGGCGATAATTTGTTTTATCTATTTAAACGATTTGTCTTTGGTAGTGCGGCAGCCATCGCCGCGTTGCTGGTTTCGGTTTATCTGACTGATGGTGCCATCTCTTTTGATTCCCTTTTAGGAATATCGGACATTAATTCAGATACTATTTTGCTTGCTTTATCAAATTTTTAAACATTACGAAGATGAATTTAAAATTAAAAAACAGCCTTATCCTTACCGGTACATTAATATTGGGAATAGTAATAGGCGTATTGATAAGTGGTCGTGCCATACATTATAAAATGAAAAATGCCAGAAGTTTTTATACCGAGCGTGGTTTTAACCGGCAGATAATGCGGGTTATTAAACCAACAGATGAGCAAATGAAACAACTTCGTCCTTTGCTTCAAAAGCAGGCCAAAAAGAATCAGGCATTGTTTAAAAGGTGTAAGGAAAAACATGATGAGCTTTTTATTGAATTTAGGAGTAAGCTTGAGAATTATATCACAGATGAGCAGCTGGAGCGTTTTGACAAAATGCAGAAAAAAAGAGAATTAATGCATAAAAAGGGTAATTCTTCAGGAAGAAGAAGAGGAGGAAGACCTTAAGGCAGATTGATTGTACAACGGTGATGAAATAAATAACTGCACAAGTCTCCACTGCGCTGTCTTGGCTTCAGGCTCGCGCGATTTTGGCGACAGTACCGGAAGACAAATAAAAAAGGGATGAAAACCCATGGTCTCATCCCTTTTTCTAATTGAAGTTGTTTAAAGTTAACAGCTTGAAAATATAAATATTTTACTGTAGAAGAGGGTTCAAAAAAGTAAAAAACGTGTCACACTGAGCGTAGTCGAAGTGTGACAACCCCTGCTTAGGCAGATAACTATTTTTTAATTTCCTGAGCAGGTTCGCCTACTTCTTGTATAACAGGAAGCTGAACTGCTTTTGGCTCTTCATCTTTAATAATGGTCAGCTCATCGATAAGGTTTTGAGCACCGGCATATTTATCGATGATAAACAATACATAACGAACATCAACATTGATGGTGCGCTGAAGTTCAGGGTCAAATTTAATATCTCCACTCATGGCTTCCCAGTTACCATCGAAAGCCAGACCAATAAGGTGACCGCGGTCGTTCATAATCGGGCTTCCCGAGTTACCACCTGTAATATCGTTGGTTGAAAGGAAGTCGGTAACCAACTTGCCATTTTCTCCCCAACGGCCAAAGTCTTTGGCTTCGTAAAGTTCTTTCAGTTTGGCAGGAACAATAAATTCAGGATTGGTAGGATTTTCTTTTTGCATCACACCATAAAGGTGGGTTGTATAATCGTAATGAACCGCATCTGCAGGGTAATAATCCTGAACACTACCATAAGTAACCCTCATGGTGAAGTTGGCATCTGGAGCGTAGTTTTTATCAGGGTTCATTTCCATGATACCTGCAATAAACAAGCGGTGACCACGCTTTTTTTGTGCGTTGTATGGATTGGCATTGCCGCGTAAAGCACGATACGATACCAAAAATTCGTCCCAGACTACCAGGGCAGGATCTTTCTCTAATATTTTAGCTTTTGGTTTGTTCAAGAAGTTTTCAACCTTCTGAGGATTGCTGAAAATGGATTTTTCAAACACATAGTCGGCATATTTTTTCCAGTCACCTTTATACTTTTTATGTATCTTTTCAAGATACTCAGGCTGCTGATCTTTTGGAACATCGTTATAATACATCTCCATCATGGCAGCAAATGTATTACGGTCGATGGTTTCGTTATAATCTTTAAAATGACTGTCGATTCCGGCTTTTAAAGATGCTATGGTTTTGTCAATATCCTCTTGTTTAGCCTCTTTATCTTCCAATAGCTTCTTTAAAGTTTCAAAATTAAAAGCATAACTGAAAATTTCAGGGCCTCTGTAAATGGCTTCATAGAAATAATTTTGAGCTATGGTGTATTTATTGATGCCATCGTAAGCAGCTTTCAGGTCGGGTAATGCTTCGCCATACTTTTCTTTTTTCTCAGGATTCTGGTTCAGCCAGTTTGAAAACTCAGCTTCCAGCTGTTCTTTTTCTTCTTTAACTTTTAAACGTTTCAGTGCCTTGGTCTGACCAATGTAATATTTCCAGTAGTTAGCTGTACGGGCATGTTTCGAGGCATATTGCAGTTTAACTTTTGGGTCGGCATCCATTTGCTCTTTCATCAGTTTAAGTTTCATATCACGAATCTTAACGATGGAAGGGTTGTAAAGGTCGATGGCGTTTTCAACACCCCATGAAGAGAGGAAACGGTCGGTTCCGCCAGGGTTACCCATAATCATGGTAAAATCACCTTTTTTCTTTGGTGTAATGTTTAACGGCAGGTAATGTTTTGCTTTGAGAGGAACATTCTCTTCAGCATATTTGGCAGGATTACCATCAGGGGCTGTATAAACTCTGAAAATAGAAAAATCGCCTGTATGGCGTGGCCACATCCAGTTGTCGGTATCGCCACCAAATTTACCAACAGAAGCCGGAGGGGTTCCTACCAGACGAATGTCTTTAAAAACATTGTAAACATAAATATAATACTGGTTGCCGCCAAATATTGGTTTAACCACTACACTGTAATCGTTGTCTTTTGAAGCTTCTTCTTCGATACCTTTTACGTTTTCACGAATTTTTTCCGAGCGGGCTTCGTCAGTCATGTCATCAGTAACACCATCCAGCGCCTGATCTGAAACATCTTTCATATAAACCAGAAATTTTACCGTCAACCCATCAATAGGAATTTCCTCTTTTTTATTGTAAGCCCAAAAACCATCTTTCAGGTAGTCGTTTTCAACAGTACTAACTTTTTGGATTGAACCAAAACCACAATGGTGGTTGGTGAAGATTAAACCTTCAGGAGAAACAATTTCACCTGTACATCCACCACCAAAAATAATGATGGCATCTTTGATGCTTGGATCGGTTTGGCTGTAGATTTGTTCGGCAGTTAACTTGCAGCCCATTTTTTGCATGGCTGCAATGTTGTTTTTGATGAGCAAAGGAATCCACATCCCCTCGTCAGCATGCAATTGAGGAAGCCCCCCGATTAAAAGCGCAAAAAATATTACAATGAACTTTTTCATATAAATTTACTATTAGTTTTAATAATGACCGATATTAATAACCGGCTGTTTGAATAATTTATCTTAAACGAAACTTTCGCCTTTTTCAATTTTAACATCGTTGACAAACTGCCTGATTTGCTGTTCGTCTTCTTTGCGGCAAACCAGCAGGGTGTTGTCTTCTTCAACAACAATATAGTCATCCAGACCCTGTAATACTACCAGTTTATCTTTGGGTACATGAACAATGCAATTTTTAGTATCGTAAAGCATTACGTTGTCGCCAACCACTGCATTGTCATTTTCTTCTTTTTCGTGAATGGCATAAAGCGATCCCCAGGTTCCCAAATCGGACCATCCAAAATCAACCGATAACACATAAACATTTTTAGCTTTTTCCATTACACCATAGTCGATAGATACATTGGTGCAGACAGCATAGGTTTCGGTAATAAAATCAACTTCCTGACTGGTGTTATACTTTCCCGAACCTAATTTAAACAGGCTATCAACTTCTGTAAGATGTTTGTCAAAAGCTTTAAGGATGCTTTTCAGCGACCAAATAAAAATTCCTGAATTCCAAAGAAAGTCACCACTTTCAAGAAAAGTCTTGGCAATTTCCAGATTTGGTTTCTCAGTGAAGGTTCTCACTTTATGCAAATGATCATCCTTAGGATAAACCTTTTCTTCTTCAAACTGAATATAACCATACCCTGTATCGGGGCGGCTGGGTTTGATACCCAAAGTCAGCAACCAGTCGTTGTTGGCAGCTGCTTCCAGCGCGGTTTCGATGTTGCGGACAAATTCGTTTTCCTTTAGAATAATATGATCCGAAGGGGCTACCACCACAACAGCATCAGGGTTTTCTTCTTTGATTTTGTAATTGGCATAAGCCACACACGGAGCAGTATTTCTTCGCGAAGGCTCAAGAAGCACCTGTTTTTCGCTAAGCTCGGGTAATTGTTCTAAAACAAGATCTTTATATATTTCGTTGGTAACAACATAAATATTTTCTGCAGGACAAATTTTGTTGAATCGTTCAAAAGTTAACCGGATCAGGGTTTTTCCTACTCCAAGTATATCGATAAACTGTTTTGGCCGACTGGTTTTACTCATGGGCCAAAATCGGGCTCCCACCCCTCCGGCCATAATTACTGTATAATGATTTGGGTTCATAATAAATGTTTTAAGGGCAATAAAAGCAGCTGTTTTTTTGCGAGCCAAAGATAAGATAATCTATGATAATTAGTGTTATGCAGTATAATTCAGATTGTTTTAATTCTTAAAAAACCTTAACATTTGTATTGTTAAATGTAGCTTCAGGATTATTATCCCACTTGCATGTATTTAATATTATTAAGCAATTGATAGCAACATTAAAGCTTGGTAAGGAAAACATAAATGTCTTCACTGGTATTAATATTTAGTTTTTTACGTAAACGATGCCGTGCCAGTTTAACGCTGCTTGGAGTAATATTAAGTACAGCAGCAGATTCTTTAATGTTCAGGTTTAAACTGATGAGGGCTGCCAGGCGGTAATCGCTTACACTAAGGTCGGGGTTGATAGCCCGTAGCTTTGTATTGAAATCCTTATTAATATTTTCGAAATATTTTTTAAAAAGCTCCCATTCTTTCTCAGTCCTTTGCATGCGGGAAATATCTTTTAGTATTCCTTTAAAGGGTATTTTCGATTCATTATCAATATTCAAAGAGAGTTTTTCCAGCTTTTTGCTGATATCATTCAGAGTTTGGTTTCGCTGAATCATGTTTAAAGCGTGCGTGGTGAGTTGCTTGGTTTTGTAGTTGTTTTCCATTTGCATCTCTTTAGCCGAAAGCTCTTTATTATGCAAATCTGTTTCCATTAGTTTTTTCTCTATCAGATAGAGTTCTTTTTCTTTTTTTCTTTTATTAATCCGCTGTAGGGCAATGGCAACAACAAGAGCAAATGCTAAAAGAATAATTAATATGATAAGCTGCTGTCGACTCTGAATTACCTCCGCTTTGTCGTGTTCACTACGGTTTAATTCTTTAAGAAATTTAATCTTATTTTCTTTGGTTTCATTTTCAAATTCTGCTTTCAGCCCCTGAATATATTGTTGATTATTATGAGCGTCAATCGAGTCTTTTAATACCAAATAGTCTTCTATACAATTAAGGGACTGTTTATACTGTTTTTTATTTTTGTATGCCTTTGAAAGCAGTATAAGGTCTTCATATTGAACTTCTAAATTACCACTTTTCCGGGCCAGTTTTAGTGATAAGTTTCCATGTACAATGGCTTGGTTATATTTATTTTGTGCCATAAACAAACGGCTTATGGCAAGATGCAATCGGCTGTTATTAACGTGTATAGTGTTGTTATGCTCTAAAGCCTTGATAAAATAAGAATAGGCTTCATCATATTTCGTTTGATTACTTAATAATAAACCCAAATTCTGAAGCGCAATGGATTTATCCCGCTCAGTACCCGGTTTAACAGAAAGCACCAAGCAATTTTTGTAACATTGAATGGCTTGAAGTGTATCGCCACTTTTCTTATATATAATTCCCAGATTATTATAACCCTTAGCCATTAAAGCTGTGTCTTTTAGTTGTTTTGCTCCGTTCAATGCTTCATTAATCCAGACTTCACTATTTGCATTATCACCCAAAGCAAGGTATATACTACCTACATTTAATTTGCTCACCACAAGCATTCTCTCAGGTGCATTGTATTGTTCTCTGATTTTTAACGATCTGATAAAATAGGTTAAAGCCGAATCTTTTTGTCCTGTTTTAATAAAGGCCGATGCCGTGTTGTTTAAAATCTTGGCATACTCGAAATAAGCCGATGTGTCGTAAATGTTTTTAGTAATAGTGTTTTCTTTAATCTGTCCGGCTAATTTAAAATCAGTAGCGGCATCCTGATAGTTAGCCTTTAAATATTGTGCCACCCCTCTGTTGGAAAAGAGTTTAATAATACTTGCAGTATCATAAATCAGTTTTGCTTTCTCAATCCCTTTGTTGATGAAATATATTGATGAATCGTATTCGCCTGTTTTTCTGTATCCGGTACCTAAAACTACTGTTGACTTGACAAAATATTCAGGGGTTGAAATTTTATTATTATAAACCGATTTAGCTAAAACAATTGCTTTTTTCGTTTTTGTTGATAATAGGTTGTTGGCCTCCAAGAGTATCTCTTCAGGATTTAATGTAGCTTGTTTTTGAGAAAGAACAGGATAAATAGAAAGCAGATAGAATAACAAAATGACAGAACTCTTTATCAAAATTGATTTCTTAAAAAGATGCAGATTTAGCATAGTCCTGTAGATCTGGTTTTCTGTAAAGTCTATAATTATTTAGTAAACGAATTTTTGTATCTGCCGTTAATTTTTTACACTAATTATCCCCTTTAATCTATTCCTTTTGAGAAATTAGCAGGTAACCCGCAAACTAAATAGTACCCCTGTTGCTGACAAATATAAACTTTTTATTAATTGTATGAATAATAGTTTAAAGCTAAAGAACAGGTCTTTTTAGAATTATTAAATTTAAAGCTCGATTAGATAAAATGGAGAAATTTCTGGAAAGCGTTGTTTTATTCATCAAAAAACATAATCAAAGGTCGGATTTTGGTTAAATCACTAACTAATGAAGAAAGGGGAGGTAGGCTTCAATTTTTATTTAATACAGTTTTATATGTTGGTTTAACTTAGAAACATTATTCAGCATATCTTAGATTATTATCAAGTCAAATGTACACAACGTGTATATAGAGTGACCTTGCGTCTTGTGGTTACTAAACCCCTTTATAGGTTACCTCATCCATAGCCGATTGAATAGCATATTCCATGGTGTCGAGATTGAGGGCCACTAAATTGCCGTATCCGGCTTTACGGGTAAAATAAACTCCGTTATCGATATCGATGAACCAATAGCTTTCATGGTTTTTAACAACCAAATCAATAAACTCAAGGTTAACCGGCAGGTGGCCGTGAACCACCCGACGGTGGCCTATTTTCTCAGGTTCTATTTTGTAATCACGAGCCCAGATCATGGCTCGTTTGTCTTCGTAAGGGTCTTCGTTGTTGAAATTCAATCCAGCATGTACCACTACGAATTTTTCCAGCTCAACATAGTAATCCAGGTTTCGCATCCAGTCGATGTACTTCTTAGGAATATCTCTGGGTCGTTCAGCATTAAAGCTTTGCATGGTTTGCTTTCCGCCGTATCGCTCCCACTCTTTCTGGGTTTTTCCTTTTGACCGAAACCCTAAAAAGCCTTTGTTGGTTATATCTTCGTCCCAGGCTTTAATACAATAATCCTCATGGTTTCCCATCAGGGCGGTAATTTTGTAATCGTTTTTTTGAAGTTTCATGATTAAGTCAATTACCCCTTTGCTGCCGGGGCCACGGTCAATATAATCACCAACAAAAATCAGATGATCATTTTTGTTAGGCTTTATTTGAACTTCAAGAAGTACTTCAAGGGTTTTTACACAACCGTGAATATCGGGAATTACCCAGGTTTTCGACATAATTGTTGAGGTGTTATTTTGCTTTTGCCTGATTGGCAACTTTTTCCATTAGCTTTTTAATCTCTTCGGGATCACCTAAAAAGCGGTCGCTTACCAGGTTCATATTATCATCAAACTCGAACAGGTATGGAATTCCGGTTGGTATATTAAACTTCAGGATTTCTTCTTTACTCATGTTTTTGAGGTGCATTACCAAAGCACGCAAGCTGTTACCGTGAGCTGCAACAATAATTTCCTCTTGCTCTTTCAAAGCAGGCATAATCTCTTTGTCCCAGTAAGGAATCATTCGTTCGATTACCTCTTTTAATGATTCTGTCAAAGGAATATCATCGGGTGATAAAGTTGCATATTTAGGATCCAGTTTAGGATTTCTTTCATCGTCAGCCTCAAGTGGCTGAGGTGGTACATCAAAACTACGCCGCCACAACTGAACTTTGTCGGCTCCATATTTATCAGCAGTTTCTGACTTATTCAATCCCTGAAGCATTCCATAATGTTTCTCGTTCAAACGCCACGATTTTTTCTCTGGAATCCACATCTGATCCATCTCTTCCAATACAAGCCATAAGGTTTTGATGGCTCTTTTCAGATAAGAGGTATAAGCAATTTTAAAATTAAACCCTTCTTTTTTTAAAACCTTTCCGGCCTTTTTTGCTTCGGCAACGCCTTGTTCCGATAACGGAACATCTGTCCAACCGGTAAAACGATTTTCCTTATTCCATGCACTCTCTCCATGACGAATCAACAATAACTTCTTCATAACTATATCTCTTTAAATAATATTCCAGAAAATTAACTAAACAACAAAAGTAAGAAAATTGAAGTTATTGGGAAATTTGTTTTTCAATTAGTTTTAACAGAAGGGCTAATTCCCATTTTGATACGCAGACGTCAATTTATTATTCTTTTTATCCCGTTTTTCTTCGTGAAACTTTGTGTTTTCTCTGTGGTTTCTTTGTGCAATAACCTTATTCAATGCATATATAAGATATACCACAAAGTTACTCGAAGAAGCCACTAAGGTACACAAAGGAAATATTAATTCTTATTCAAACAACATATACCAGCGCATCAAAATGTGAATTAGCCAACAGAAACAATAGAGTTGTTTATACATCCACTGGGAATGATATTTTTCTAATATCATTTTGGAAGAGGTTCCAAAAACGGATTTTTCAGATTACGATAACCTGTCAATTCTATTTTAATGGAGCCGACAATTATTTTTGATGAAGCTAAAACAGGAATGTGGTTTTTGTCATCAGTTACCCAAACGAACATCGGGTACTTGTCGGCAAACACTTCACCGGTAGCCATCATAGGTGCAATTTTAATGCAGGGTAATCTTCCGTGAAATATTTTCAGGGTATCGCGTCCCAGGTATTTTATTGCCGAGTGGTAAACGGAATCGTCCAGATAAAAATCGATAACATAAAGGCTGTCCTCTCCAAAATCCTCAACATTGAGGGTTCGCATATAATAGAGTGCTGAAATAAGGTCGTGCGTGTTTTCAGGAATAACCATTTTTTTCTTGCTGGTTCGGGCAATATGATCTTTTTGGTCAAAAGTTACAAAATCAGATTGCTTATAATCGCCTTCGCTAGTGTTTCTCACGAAAGCATAAGGCAACAAACTTTGCCGGTCAATATAGCTTTCATATTTATCACGAACCTTATAAAACAGATCAAACAGCCCTTTTGAATTTCCGGTACCTGTAATGTGATAAACAGTATCATTATTTTCAGGTTTTGTATTCCCCTTAACTTCTCTAACAGTCATCTTTGCTTCACCGGCAGTAGCATCAATAATTGCGGAACTGTAATAAACCCTGTAAGTTAATTCCTCGCCCTTGTTAAATGCATTATTTTCCCTGATTTGAGCTTTACTTTGAATACTCAAAACCAACAACAACAATAAAAATAACAGACTCCTATTCATCGGTATATTTTTGTGGGAACAAGCCTTAACGCTCAAACAAACCAGCCTTTACAGTTTTTATCCCACTACAATATTAATGATTCGTTTTGGAACCACAATAACTTTTCGGACGGTTTTACCTTCAATCCACTTTTGAGCCTCTTTGGCTTCCAATGCTGCTTTTTCAACGTC
>Ga0256913_10000207_pt1 | contig 28885 bp, 18 predicted proteins | sample Axial_MatmetaG_FD_185970 | JGI IMG/M metagenome (GOLD analysis project Ga0256913, IMG submission 185970) | Deep-sea worm associated microbial mat communities from Axial Seamount, Juan de Fuca Ridge, Pacific Ocean - Axial_Mat | ecosystem: Environmental > Aquatic > Marine > Oceanic > Microbial... | reverse complement strand
ACCCCAAAATAACACTTCCCCCCCTTCTCACCGCAACCTGTTAGTTCCATAAACAGACATTATTCGTTTCCAACATAAAAAATGCCAGTTTAAGGTTAATTCTTTGATTTAGAAGCTCGGTTTTTCAGCCATGTTACAGCTTTTATACTGTTCCAGAGCGGTTCATTAATATCAATTTTTTTCCTTGAATGTACAGCTAAGGGAATTGGAACATTTGTAAAGGAATCATTCCAATGTCCAATAACAACATCTGTATAACCTGCCATAGCCGCATGAACAGCATTTTGAGCAAGCATTTGGCAGAATACTGCATCTGTACCGTGAGCAGGAACACTTCTGATATTGTAAGTCGGATCAAAATATTTAATATTTATTTCAAAGTTTTCTTCAGCAGACCATTTTTTTAACTCATTTTTGAGAAATAAACCAATATTTTTATGAAGTTTATTGCCTGACTTATCAAGTTTATGCTCATCCTTAAAGAAATACTGCCCAGCCCCCTCGGCAACAATAATAACCGCGTGTTTTCGTTTAATCAGCCTTTCCTGAAGACATTTAAAAAGAGGTCTTTCTCCATCATACAGAGAAAAGTCCTCTTCTGGTACAAGACAGTAATTCACATGAGTATTTGCAAGAGTTGCATAAGCTGCAATAAAACCGCTGTCGCGACCCATTACATGAATCAAGCCTACTCCATTATAAGCACCCTTTGCCTCATTATGAGCGGCAGTTATAACTGAATTTGTAGCATACACAGCAGTTTCAAATCCAAATGTTCTATCAATAAAACATATATCATTATCTATAGTTTTAGGAATCCCTACGATACTTATATTCAAACCTTTTTTCTTAACAAATTTATGAAGATCATGGGCACACCGTAAAGTACCATCCCCTCCTATACAAAACAATACATTAATATTCATTCTCTTAAGAGTTTCCAGCATAATCTCTTCAGACTGCCGACCCCTGGAAGAACCTAAAATAGTTCCTCCGAATTCATGAATATCGTCTACTGTATTTTCATCAAGGATAATCGGTTCATGACCATATTCAGGATTTAAACCTCTATAACCATATCTGATACCGTAAACTATGGGGACTTTGTAATCAACTTTAAGGGTAATTGTGAGGCCTTTAATTACATCATTCAGTCCAGGACACAAGCCGCCTGCTGTAAGAATAGCGGCTTTAGTCCATTTTGGATCGTGAAAAATCTTTTTTACAGGTCCTGCTTTTGAAAAGGCTGAAATAGTCCCATTTTCATTATACTCTTCAATGATTTTTTTGGGATCTTTTTCATAGACAACAAGCTCATCGTCGATAAAGGTTACATCATGAAGTGGAGAATCAACAACAGGTTGTCCTAAATTACTAACTGAAAAATCATAATTATCCATACAATACACCTAAAAAGTAGTTAAAAATTAATAAATCCAGCATTAATCAAATTATTTATCAGATAATTTTTTTAGCTCTTGAATAGCCACCCACATTATAAGCTTGGGAATAACCATTTTTTCTTAATTCGGCACATGCTGCGGCGGCTCTCATTCCGCTCAAACAATAGAGAAGAACAGGTTTATTTTTATCAGAAACATGGGCTTCTAATTCTGTGATTTTATCATGTGGGATATTAAGCGCATTATCAATATGTTCAGAACTAAACTCTCCTTCTGTTCTGACATCTACAATAACGGCATTTTCTTCAAGTTTTTTCTTTGCTTCTTTAATCGAAATATTGCTGCTCATCATCATCTTTATCACAAAGACAGCAATAACAAAAGCTATAATAATCCATAAATTCATACTTAAAACAGTGCTCCTATAATTAAACAATTACTCCTGTTAAGTAAGCATAAAAAAACTATATTTCAAGGAATGAACTACAAAGAGGCAGAAAAATAAGGATTCAGCGCATAAATGCGTTCCATATCAGCTTTTGCTCTGCCTTTGTGACCCATGAGCTTGTAAAGCAACACCCTTTCGTACCTTAACACAATACTCAATTCGTCAGAACACTCTTTTTTGCCTCTGAGAGCGGTAGTCAGCGTATCTCTTGCGGGAGCAAGGAGATTCATTTTTTTCAGAGCTCTCGCTTTATAGAGCATAAGAGCAGCGTGAATTGGAGATTTGTTTTGGATATTGCCAATCATCGTAACGACTCTAAAACAGTTATCCTTATCATATTCAAAATCTTCGATAAGGAGTTCTGCAAGAGAAAGCTTCAAAACCAAATCATCCGGATATAATTTATATAATTCCATAAGGTTATTATATGCTTGATACGGGTCACCAAGATGCTGATTACATTCGGCAAGACACAAAAGCACCCCTTTTATATCAGGCGTAAATACTGCGGACATTTCATCTGTAATTTCTAATGAAATTTCAGCATATATTTTATATTTTTTGAATAACCTGCCGAGTTTATCAATATTTCTGTATGCTATTTCAAAACATTCTTTTGCATGAGAAAAATCTTCTGTTTTTAAATAAAGAACTCCTGCCATAACTGCAGATTCCGGATAATGCATAGCTTTTTTAAAATGCTTCAATGCCTTAGCGGAACTTCCGAAAAGAAACTCACGACATCCGTCAACAAACGCCTCTTCTTCATCTGGTGTTATAAGTCGCTTAAAAAAACCCAAATCAAGCGCAGAAGCATTTGAAACAGACTCCTGATAGCCTGTACTGGAAGCTTTCGAAGCGAATTTATGCGTATAAAACATACCGGTACCCGGCAATCCAAGAGACATTCGCTTTCCTGACGACCCAACAGTAAACTTGGTACCTCTTGGTCCGACAGAAACAGAAGCACCTGATTTACTTAAATTTAAAGTGACTCCAGGCAATATGCCGATTCTTCTCCAAAAACGAAATCCCATATTCAACACCTTTATTTAAAATTGATCATTATAAACAGTTTTTAAACGAACATTTTACCTATAAATTTTAAAAATTAAAACAAACTAAAGATAAAAATATCTTTTATTTTCAGGAAAGCAATTTTGTATAATAAAACTTTGAATATTTTATCTTCACTTAGTTTGCAATATATGATAAAATGACTAGTTTTATTCTGAATCGTGACAAAAAAGTTGCCGCACAGGCGTTTTTTCAAACACATATTGATATTAAAAATAAGATTGACAGGAAAAAATATACAAATGACAACAAAGAGAAAGAAGATATTGTTTCTATGCACTGGAAATTCATGCAGAAGCCAAATGGCTGAAGGATTTGCCAAGGCATTAAGAGGCAATGAATTTGAAGTTTATTCAGCGGGTATAGAAACTCACGGATTAAATCAAAATGCAGTAAAAGTGATGTCTGAAGCCGGCATTGACATAACCAGCCATAAATCTGAAAATATATCAAATCTACTTGATTTAGACATAGATGTGGTCTATACAGTATGCGGTCACGCACATGAAACTTGTCCAGTATTTCCTGGAAATGCAAAAATAATCCATACTCCCTTTCCTGATCCCCCTGCCCTTGCTGCAGAACTTAAAAAACAAGGAAAAAGTGAAGAAGAGCAGCTCGAACCATACCGGAAAGTGCGTGATATGATAAAGGATTTCATCATTTCTATATAAGAAATTACAGACTTATACTACACAGAATTTTGAAACATACAAAATTCAAATACATTCGAAAAAACATATAAAAAAAAATTATCCAAGAAGGCATATATAAAATGAAAGAAAGAAAAAATATCACATCAGTATTATTAATTCTGCTTGTTCTGATATTCTGCATTCTTAAAGTGGATGCAATCGCTAAAAATGGTATGTATATTGAGCTGCGCAGCGGTGATGGAATTGTTTCAGAACTGAACGCAAAAGAAATAGAAATCTACTCTAATAATACAAATATAGCCCTAAACGCTAATGCTGAAGCTTCATCTTACTATGATACAGCGTTTATGCCCGAAAAAGTTATTGACGGAATAAAAACAGATGATAACTTCTGGGCATCAGCAGGTAAAGAAAATGAATGGCTGAAAATTTCTCTAGATCAGGAAATGCCGATTGAACGCATAATAATTTATCCGCGTAAAAATTTTGAAGACCGCCTGAATAACTCAGTTCTAACAATTTACGGAGCAGATAACAGCATAGTTTATTCGGAGGAAATAACCGAACTAACTTATGGTTCAATTATAGACATTAAATTCGCCATCAGTAATATTCCTATGACAGAGACTCTTGAAGAAAGACGCGAAGAACTCAGTCCGTTCTTTGAAAACCTTCCTCCTGCATATTTTGATAATAATGGGGTTCAGAAAGGTTATGATCTTGCATACTGTATGCCGATAGGCAGCGGTACTGTAACTTCACTGCTTCATTACGGAGATGATTACAATATAAAACTAGGAAAAAGTGATTTTTACTCAATAGACGGTCCGGGACTCGAATACCAGTGGGTTGATAAAGTCCATTCTCCAGGGCTAGTTCATTTGTCATTCGGCATTCCGCGTTCGGATATCTCTTCTTTTAAACAAAAGCTCGACTTAAATCGCGGTTCAGTGATTATGACAATGAAAACGCCAGATGGAGATATAAAAGTTGAATCATACGGAGTAATGGGAAAAGACTCAATGATTTATGAAATTACAGATACTAGAACTGTAAAAAATATCAGTGCTACCTACACAATCTGGCGTCCTGTTGATGAACCGGATATTAATGAAATAGCCATAAATGCGGAAAATTCACAAATTACAGTTAAAGAAGTTCATAAATATTATAAGGTTGATAATAACACTACAGACAAGCGTGTACTTCCTAATTCACCTTCAAATGTTAAGGATGCAAATTTATATTATCACCTTGGAGTCGGAACATGTATAGCATTTGCCGATGCAAATGGTATTCTTACTTCAACAACAATATATGATCCAACTGTAAATCCTGCCGAAGCAAAGATTGAAACAGTCCCGACATCAGACAAGTACTACCTTATTATAACTGTTTCCACAAGTTATGATCTTGCTCCTGAAAATAAAGCTCAGACTGTAATGAATGCAATGCTTAATTCCGACAAAGATATGCTGCAGGATGACAACATAAACTACTGGCAGAATTTCTGGCAGAACTCGTATATCGACCTTTACGGAACAGGTTCAGACAAACCCCTACAGGCTTGGTATACCGGTTTGTATAATTATGCAGTTACCACTAATTCTGAAAATCCCGCAAATTTCAACGGAACAGGTTTTATCGTATATAAAGACCAGATGCAATGGGGTGCATCCAGATACTGGCAGAATAATCGTGAAATTATGTGGATTATGGGAGCTGCTGGGAAAAATAAATTTTTCAAAGATTATCTTATGATGTATGATGAATATTTTAATGATTCCAAAAGCCTAACTTCCTGGATAGGAAAAATCGGAATTAAAATGATTGAAGCTCCAAAATCAAAAAAAATAAATCTTCCTCCAGTACCTAAAAAGGTTTCTTCATTCAATGAAAGTCTACTTAAAAATGCAATTGAGAACCACGACTATGAAAATAATACATCTCTTGGTGCCTCAGTAAGAGAATTTAACCAGGCAGCAGAACTGACTCAGCAGATGTTTGATTATGTGGAATTTACCGGTGATACTGATTTTATGAATTCAGTAGCAATTCCATGGCTGAAAGAAGCGGCTCTCTTCTACTTGAGTCTTTTAAGAAAAGAACACGATGAATATTATCACTTAATGCTTGCTGATTCACTAGAAACATACAGAATGGTCGGAGATCCAACCCCGGATACTGCAGGAATGCGCTATCTGTTCGCAATGATTCTTAAAAATGGAGACTTTTTCGGTTATGAACCGGATTTTATTGAAGTTGTTAGAGACAGATTCGAACACCTTGCTCCTCTAAAAAAAGCATACTGGCAAAGCGGCAGTAATTATCTGAATATTTCAGATGCTCCTAAAAATATCTTTTTTGATGACAGTGATGCATTTCTTGAGCAGAGAAACACCTACGCTCCCGCAGGTTTTATGAACCCCGTAGACGAAACAGATCCATATCGTTCATTCAACGGCGAAAATCCAGAACTCTACCTTGTTTATCCTTTCGCTATTTTCGATGCAAATTCCGGTCATGACGAATACTGCCGGGCATTAAGAACCCTTAATAACAGAGCAAACATTTTCCCTTATTCCTGGGATCAGTCACCAATCCAGGCAGCAAGACTCCACCTTAACTCGACATTCGAATATATCATAACTCACAATAATAAGTTCCAACTTTATCCGTACGGAGGCTGGGAAAGCTGCTGTTCACACCTTGAACATACTTCAATTGACCGTATTTCAGTTACTCCGTTTTTTGATGCGATGGGAGTTGCTCTCACTTCTCTTCAGGAAATGTTACTGCAGAGTCATCACCCGACAGACAGTAAAATGAAATACTCTCTTACAGGCGGTGACGGTATCATAAACATAATCCCAGCAGTAAATGACAATATGGCGGGACGGTTCAAACTTCACGCACGAGGTGGATTTACTGTAGAAACTGAATTTCAAACTTCAAAACGGATACAAAAAATAAAAATAACAGCCAGCCGTTTGAAAACTCTTAAAATAAAAAATCCGTTCACAATCTGTACTATTTCAAAAAACGGAAAAATGGTAAATGATGCAGAGCAAAGTAAGATAATCGAACTGGCAGCTGAGACCGGAGATGTATTTGAATTTACTCCGGCAGACGCTACTAAGGCAGCTATTACAGTATCTTCTAATGGCATTAATATCCCTAATGGAATAAATGAAGCATACTTTGACTACAATACCATTTTTACTTCCTTTGAAGTAGGAGCACGCAGTACTGAACACACTTTTACAATTACAAATAAAGGCACAGAAGACCTGATACTCGATTCGGACAATCCATTTGAAATATCAGGTGAAGGAAAGGATTGTTTTACAATTACTCTCCCTGATAATATCACAAATCCAATTCATCCTTATGGTAAAATTGAATTCTCTATAATTTTCAATGCAAGATTCTTTAATAAAAAATCAGCTGAAATAATCATACATTCAAACACTGATGATTTCTCTTTTAGAATAACAGGCAAATCAATCTATCTGCAATCCGCCGGAAATGACAATCTCAAATTCCCTAATAACACTAAATTTGCCTACTTACCGGCACTTGGAATTTTAAAAAATGATTTATTTATGCCCGTTGTATCACCTGAAATAAATCTTCTCAAAGCTCCTTATAAAGATGTCATAAACACTAAAGACGGTTCCGTAAGTGCAATACTATGGAAAAAACAGGAATATAAATATTCAACAACTAATACATTAAACATGAATAGCAAGATAAGTGATATAACCATATCAACTTCATTAGCCCCAAAACCACAATTTTATCAAGATTTTTATGTTGTGAAAAAAGAAAGTGTATTAAATGTTCCAGTAGAATACGGACTGTTAAGCAATGATTATATTCTTGATAATGTTTCAGTGAAAGTAACTGAATATGGTGATGCGGTAAATTTTCTAGTTAATAAGGACGGTTCATTTCAATATACCGCTCCAGCTGACTTTACAGGTAAAGAAAGTTTTTTATGCAAATATAAAAGCAATGGTTCAAAAAGTTATGCCTATGTTTATTTTAAAGTAGTTGATGATGAAACTGAAATACCACCATTAACTCTTACAGATAAATATACTATTGAAAACAATAATTTTCTGCAAGTCAGTGCTGAAGATGGTATTCTGAAAAATGACTGGGACTCCTACAACAGAGATATAACTGCAGAACTATATTCAAAACCGCAGTATGGAAAAGTTCAACTGAATCCGGACGGCAGTTTCAAATATATTGCAAAACCAGGATTTTTCGGTTATGACCTATTTTCATACAGGGCAGATAATGGATTTAAAAAATCAATGCCTGTATCCGTGGTTATTTATCTGCCACTCCCGGCGGATGAAGCAGGCAATGATTTAAATGAATCCGCATACAGCCAGACATTTTATCTTCCGGCTGATATGCCGGTTGATATCCCAGCCGAAAAGGGTATTTTGAACAATGTAATTTCAAACTACGGAGACAATCTCTACCTTGATCATATAACTTCCACTGACGGAGACGGTTCTGAAAATCTCTTCTCAATTACAGAAAAAGGAGCATTATCTTCTCCCGTACCACTCACAAAAACATTGACTTTCGAGTGTATAATTAAAACCGGACGGGGTATTGATTTTTCTAAACACATTATACTTGTACCTTTTGAAGACGGAGACTCTCTACCTCCTACAACAAAACAGGATAGCTACAACTGCCTTCCAAACAGTACACTGCAAATCACTGCAGAAAAAGGAGTGCTTGCCAACGATGAAAATGCCGCAGCAATCGATACATATAATATAGAACCAACTCAGCACGGTCAAATTACAGTAAATGATGACGGCTCTTTCATATACACTCCGGCACAAGATTTTAACGGTGTTGATAAATTTTTCTATAAAGCCCTCACCTCAGATGGAGAAAAAAGTTCAAATACTCTTGTTTCAATAAATGTATACAATCAGCATCCGCAGATTCCACCCGAGGGCAATGACGACTTTTATTCATTTGTATCCGGAATCAGTTTTTCCGCAGACGAATTAAAGGGAATTCTCTCCAATGATAAAAATAATTCTTTCGACTTTGAACTCAATACCGCACTTGTGTCTGAACCTGCTCATGGAACCTTAACTCTTAATCCAAACGGTTCTTTTGATTATTCTCCAGACCCGGAGTTCACCGGCGAAGACTCTTTTGTCTATTACGCATATTACAACTCAACCGTGCCAGAACAACAACTCAAAACAGAAAATACAATTGTCGTTATAAAAATTAAAGATGAAACTCAAAATATTGCTCCAAATGTAGAAAATGATCTGTACTCTACCGTTAAAAATCAGATTTTTTCTATAAATTCAGCCAACGGAGTACTGGCAAATGATTCAGATCCGGATAATGATCTGATCTCTGTAACAGACTATACTCAACCTCAGAACGGTACAGTAAAACTGAATCCGGACGGCTCTTTTAAATTTACTCCGAATACAGATTTCGTAGGACAGGATTTCTTTAAATATACAGCAGGTGATCATAATGGCAAAGCCAATGAAGCCAATGTATATATAAAAGTTAATCAAACAGATTTCAAACCTGAAGATATTGATAGCCTTTATTATATGCTGAATGAAACAAATTGTTACAATGAGTATAAAATGAAACTTTCATATCCCGGAGATAAATTATATTACTGGGGTAGCATTCAAAATCCATCCTCCGATTATTCAATGATTTTTAATAATACCGAAAGCTTAAATTTCCCGTCTCTGACACTTGAAAATTCAAAATTAATGCTGAAAACTTCAGGTGCCACTCTCACAAATTCCAAAAATGATTTATACGACGGAACTATTTTTATTGTCGCAAAAGAGTATTCTCAAGACCAACCACACGATATTCTGGACTGTCTGACACGAGGCTCTAATGCCATTCTTGACGACACAGACTGGAACCTCCCAGATTCTCTGAAAGCCAGACTTGATGGAGCAGATATCGACCCGTATGTCGTTGATTTCCCACTTAACCATATTTTCCTGCTTACTTTAACTTTTGAAAGCGAATACTTAAGAGCAGGAAACATAAATAACTGGAACGGAACTTATGGCGAAATAATCGTATACGATAGAAAATTGCAACAGCATGAAATTGAACAGGTTGAAAATTACCTTGCAGAAAAATGGCTCGTGGATAATGCTTATTACCTGCAGGTAAGAAACGGCTCAGGATCAGGATCATATCAGCCAGACACAATGGTTGCAATTTCAGCACCTGAATTTAATCCGGATGGACTTCTTTTTGACTCCTGGTCCGGAAATACTGAAGTGATTGAAAATATACATCAACGAGAAAATATACTTACGATGCCTCACAAAAACATAAATCTAATCCCACTATATAAACCTGCATTTAATATTTCAGGCAATATTTCAGGTGATATTTCAGCTTTTATTCAAGTTTCTCTCTCTGGTGATACACATCAAAGTGTCCTGACTGACAGCAAAGGAAATTTTACATTCACTAATGTTTCTCAAGGAAATTATACGGTTAATCCAGTTATTAACGGAAAATATACCATCCAGCCACCAGAACAATCCTGCTCAGTCGGCATATTCCCTGTTAATAAGATTAACTTCACTACCACTGCAGACATTTCACCGGAAGCTGCAGATGACTTCTACTCTTTAACAATAAATACTGAACTCAAAATATTTGCACAAATCGGAGTTTTGACAAACGATTCATATCCGTATGATTCAGTAAATGCAGTTGTTGTTTCAAATCCAATTCACGGTACTTTATCATTCAATCCTGACGGCTCTTTCTCCTATACTCCTGAAACCGATTACATTGGAGAAGATTCTTTCTCTTATAAATTCTATTCCAGAGATAAAGAAAGCAATGAAGCAGAAGTTCATCTGACAGTAACAGAAAATATTCAGACATCATTTGCAGTCAGCGGTCATATAACCGGATTAACTTCTAGTAATGTAACGGTAAAAATAACCGGTGACAGTTTGGAAAAATCAGTTCAATCTAATAATACAGGACTTTACTATTTTACAGATATACAACCTGGCAATTACACAATAACACCAATGAAAGCAGGATACAGTTTTAATCCTGAATTAACGATGCTGACAATAACTGACAGTAATCTGATAAATATAGATTTTTCAACCAGCCTCAAACAGGGAATATCAAATCATATCACATACAATAACAAAGACTATTTCTTCAATGCTGTAAATATCCCATGGAATATAAAAGGAAAAGACTTCGGAGAAAATGATTCCGGGGAATCTGAATATAATGAAGAATGGTTTGAAAATACATTTACGGAACTTGAAAGCGCCAAAATAAATTGTGTCAGAATTTTCCTCCATTTCGACGGAAGAATATCGCCGGTATTTGATGAAAACGGATTTGCAACAGGACTCCCGTCCGATTTCTTCAATAACTTTGACAGTTTCCTTGAAATTGCGGAAAATCATAAAATCATGGTTATACCTGTCCTCTTCTCTTATGAAATGCTTTCAGACAATACAGAGGAATCAGGACAATATGCCGGAAATCACGCAGACCTGATTACAGATCCGGATAAACTGGATTCATACATTCAAAACACACTGATTCCTATGATTGAACACTATAAACACACACCTAATATTCCGGCATTTGAAATCATCGATGAACCTGAACTCGGCATAACAGAACTTAATCCGGTAACAGATACAACTGTATCCTTAAAGGAGATGCAGAATTTCTGCGCACTGACCGCAAATACGATTCATGAACTTTCAAATAAAATGGTTACTATCGGAAGTGCTTCAATAAAATATCTCTCTGATATTCCACCGGCAACAGGAAATTTATGGTCTGATCAGGCCCTTTCTGATGCTTCAGAAACAGAGTCATTCGTTGATTTCTATAATCTCCACTTTACCACGGGCGACGATGACTTTAATCCGTTTAACCCGGCACAGTCAGTAGAAACATGGCAGTTCGACAAAAAAGTCATCATTGGCTCATTTATCCCGCCGGAAGATACGAATACTCTTGAAGCCTGTTATACATTTGCACCGCTCAACGGTTATGCCGGTCTCTTCTCATGGTCATATAAAACAATGCCTGAAGATGCCTGGACAACCGTAAGAGAAAATCATATTTTAATTGCTGAAAAAATGGGAGATCATGCAGAATATCCAGGAAAACTGAAAATAATCCGAATTTTCCCCGAAACTCTATCTATTGATGCTCCAGCCACTGTTACCGTAACTGCAGACAGCGGTTTTGATAAAAACACAGTGCTGATAATTGACGGAAAAGAACAAAGCTTTGACATCATCCGTGATTCCGAAATTGCATTCACTCCGTCTGCAGAAAATTATTCTGAAGGTGACACAGCTGATCTTTATATTGCTCTCTCCGATGGGCGAACTGTATACACTAAAGACGCACTTACATTCAAAAAACTATATACTCTCACCGTCACACACGGCACTGGTTCAGACTCATACTTTGAAGGTGAATCTGTCGAAGTAACAGCAGACGAAATTCAAGGTGCCACATTCGAATACTGGCTCTCTGATGATGACTTCTATATCGAAAATAGATATTCTTCTACAACAAATATATCAATGCCGGCTTATGATACTACCCTGAGAGCTCTCTATTCCGGTATGACTTATTCCGTTTCAGGAAATGTGGAAAATGCACCATCGGAAGGCGTACATATCACAATCAGCGGACCGGGATTCCATCAGACTGAAGAGACAGATGAAAACGGTAATTTCATTTTTGATTCCGTACCTGACGGCGATTATACTCTCACTCCGTCCTTAGACTGGTATGAATTCTCTCCTGACTCCGAATATATCACCGTAGACCATAGTAATGTAGAAGGCATTTCATTCACTGCAGCCGAACAGAGTTATCAGCCTCCAGTACCTGTCGGCGATTCTTATGAAGTAATCTCCGGTGACTCGCTCTCCGTATCCAGAAAAAATGGTGTGATGGCAAATGACCTTATCATCTTCCCTGAAAAAACTGTAGCATACCTGGATGCTACCGTAAAATACGGGAATCTGGACTTCAAAGCAGATGGTTCTTTTGTCTATACTCCTGACACAGCAATGAATTCTACAGAAAAAGATTCTTTCACCTATCACCTATTCGATACTCGCGAAGAAAGCAAAACCGTTTCAGTGAAAATACTCCTTAAACCGCGCAAAGTTTCTGTCGGTTCAATTGTAACAGTAAACGCTTCTGACCTGCCTCTCTATACACCTGGCTTCGCTTTCGATAAAACACCTAAAGTTTACGCCGAAATTTTAAGTACCGGAAAAAATACATCCCTGAAAAAAGTAAAAGGTTCAAACCCGAAACAGGTTCAGGCTGTCTGGAAAAAACGGATAACTTTATATGATAAAAAATCAGTAAAAAACGATTACCAGTCTGTTGAATATTCTCAGCAGGATCTGTTGCTTCAGCTGAAAGTCAAGGGCTCTTATCAAAAATCAAAATTTGATTCCCCTGCTTATAAACTCTATCTGACTGCACCGCTTATAACAGATTTCACATTCAATGGAAATAATATCATGATTAAAGGAAAATATTTCGGCACCAAAGCTCCGAAAATCCTCCTTGCACCACTTGGCGGAGGCGGAAAATCGTTAAAATGCAAAGTTGACAAACGCTCATACCAGTTTAATCCGGAAAACGGCAACAGTTCAGTCAGAGCAACTGTCGATACAGGAAAAATTCAATATCCCGATTACTATCTTATTATTGACAATAAAGTGGGAATCGGACTGAATGAAAACGGAAAACTCCCAGTTATAAAATTCTAAAATACAGATTATTTGAATTGAAATATCAGATAAAGATACTCATTAACCGGAACAAAAAAGTCCCGGTTTTTCTATATATATTTACTACACTCAATTAAAACCTGATTAATAAGCGGATATTATCAATTTATATTTTCAGAGTCCTGAATTTTGACGGACTTACTCCGGAATGTTTCTTGAATACTTTTGAAAAATAAAATTCATCATTATACCCTGCCTGCTCAGCAATCTGCTTTATATTCAAAGAAGAAAAACCTAACAACTCCTTTGCAATATTCATCCTCTTATCAAGCATATATTCAAACGGAGTAAGCCCGAATGTCTCTTTAAAAATTTTATGAAAATAATTTGGTGCCATATAAGCTTTTGACGATATATCATTCAAAGAGGGATTTGATAAAAAATTTGCATCCATATACTCAAGAGCTTTTTGAAGCCGTAATTTTACCCCTTTTTGCTCAACCGCTTTTACATAATCTTTTTCTGCAAGAAGATCACTGATAACAGTAAGAATTCCCGCTTTTAATCTGCAGACAAGATAATCCGGCACATTTTCAAGAAACTGAGGAGTCTGCCTTCTAGATTCGTCATAAGGACGAAAAACTTCACGAACATTCTGTAATGTCTCTTTAATCTGCAGATAATCACGCTTTGGAATTATTTCAAAATCAGCACAAACTAAAAGCGCATGCTGCAGTAATATTGAATCAGGAACAAAATGAAGCCAGGCTGTAGTCAATGACTTTCTGCATATCTGCCGGTCAAGATGCCACCCTGAAATAAAATAAATATTCCCGGGTAAAACTCTCTTGGAATTACCGTTTATAATTAATTCAGCCTCCCCTTCCAATGGAAGATATATCTTGAAAAATGGATCCTTACCTTTTATATCCCTGGTCCAGGAACAGTCCACACAATCAATTCCACCCGCTAAAAGCTTGACATTAAAATTATATATCACATCATCCCTCTCTAATCGTTCCAATAATGAACAAATCCTAATTTCTTAAGATACTCCATGCTTTATATGAAATAATCTATAGCAATAATATACTTATTCAAGTACAGTATATAAGAATATTAGTATTAATCAAATATAACAATACAGGAGATTTGCCATGCAAACTGAAATGATTAACTGTCAAAATAAAGCAATTGCGGAAAAAATTTATGATGCTGACAGATGTGGAAGCAAATTTAAACCGAATGAAAGATTAAAGAAACTTATTGACAGACGAGACCTGCTTACTGAAAATCATAAGAAAGACCTCTATTGTGACAATGCTGAATTCCTTATTTACCACTGGTCAGGAAAATCAGAGACATTCGCCGCCGCAACCGGTGAAAATGCTGCTCCGGAAGAAGAAAGAGTAAATATTGGAGACCACTCCTGTCGTGTAGACGCAGGCGGACCTTTTCCATATCTGGACCAGATGCCGTCAAAAATTAACGGCTATGAACCTACAGTAACAAACTGGGCCGCCGATTACGCATTTTTCCTGCGCCATAGTGAAGCTGAAGTTTACCCGAATGAACAAATAGTAGGAGAATTCCACTGGCAATTAGATGAAGCCCGTTCGTATAAATACCCTGCTCCACACGCTGAATTGGGCTTAAAAGCACGAGAAGTCGGAGCCGGCGGATTCAGTTTAGCTCACACATGCCCCGACCTTTCTATTGGTTTAAAACTCGGCTGGGGCGGATTATTAAAAAAAATACGAAATTCAAAAAATAAACATAATAAGTTCCAGAATTTGAAGGCTGTTGAATACCTGAATGCAAGTGAAGAAATAGTGCTCTCAATTATTGACTATATCAGAAAATACAGCGATAAAGCGGCAAAACTTGCAGAAAACGAAAAAGATAAAAACTTAAAAGAAAGTTATAATATCGTTGCTGAAATTTGTGCAAATATAGCAGAAAATCCTCCATCAACATATCACGAGGCACTTCAATGGATTATGCTTTATATGATTGTAGAACGAATAAACGGACACGGAAACGGTTACGGACGATTTGATCAACTCCTGAACCCGTTCTATCAGAAAGATAAAGCAGAAGGTATTATTGACCGCGCTAAAGCCCGTGAACTCCTTGCCGAATGGTATCTTAAATACGGCCCTCACCTTTCTTACGGAGGACGACTCGAAGACGGTTCAGATGGAACAAATGAAATGAGCTGGATAGGACTTGAGGCTTATGATATGGTAGGCGGATATAATCAGTTCGGCGTACAGTGGCACTCAGATATGGATCCGGAATTCTGGAAATACTGCAATGATGTTGTTGCAAGACACGGTTGCGGTGTCCCTGCCCTTCTGAATAATGATATAATGGTTGGAAGTCAATTAAGAACAGGATTCGATGAAAAACATGCTTGGAACACATCATACAGCGGCTGTCAATGGTATTGTGTGCCGGGCCGCGAATATCAGGATCAGGATGTAAACTGTATAGTTCTCATTGCCCCACTCCAGAGGGCAATTGATATTGCAGTTGAAAAAGGCGTTGATAATTGGGTTGAGTTCTGGAATATATATTCAAAAGAAGTCGATATTACTGCTGATGCTTTTGCCGCATTTAAAAATGAGGCATACAAACACCACGCGCGCTTGTGGCCTGAAATGGTCTGTTCTCTAATGTCACACGGACCAATTGAAAGGGGTCGTGATATTACAGATTTCGGCTCTGTCGACTACACTTATCCATCTGTAAATGTCCTTGGAGTACCAAATGTTGTAGATTCAATGTTTGCAATTAAACGCTCAGTTTTTGAAGAAAAAAAATTCACTCTTGAACAGATCAAAACAGCCTGCGAAAGAGACTGGACAGGTGAAGGTGAAGAAATTATGAGACAATATCTTCTCCACCTTCCAAAATTCGGAAACGACATTGACGAAGTAGATGAGATGGCTATTTTAATCTCAGAACAAATACTTGAAGTAATGGAATCAAAACGCTGTATAAAAGGTACGCATTTCCGACCGTCTCTATTTCAGTTCCAAGGTCATACAGTCGCTGGTCCCTATCTCGGAGCCACTCCGGACGGACGAAAAAAAGCTGAACCTCTGGCTCACGGAATGAATCCTATGCACGGACGCAATACTGAAGGAATTACGGCGACAGCTAATTCATTCTGTAAGATTGATTTTAGAAAGTTTCAAGGCGGTTCACTCCAAATTGAACTCCACCCGAGCTTTTTCCCGGATAACAGCAACCGTGGCGAACTTATGAAACAATTCTCAGAAGCATTTTTCAAAAAAGGCGGCGTTCAGATAAATCTTAATGTCTTTGATTTTGAAATGCTCCATGATGCGTACAATAATCCGGAAAATCCGGAATATGACCACATTGTAGTAAAAGTTACCGGTTATTCTTCACATTTCACAAAAATGGATAGAAAATTTCAAAAGGAATTTATTACAAGAGTCAATTATGATGCTCTGGATAAATAAAAACAATGCTGACTGCACGGATTTTTGATACACACAGAATGAGCTCTGATGACGGACCAGGCTTGCGGACAACTCTTTTTCTCAAAGGTTGTCCGCTCAATTGCGTATGGTGTCACAATCCTGAAAGTATATCGCCGGCAAAAGAAATATGGTGGTTTAAAAAAAAATGTATCGCATGCTTTAAATGCATAGAAATTTGCCCTCAAAATGCACTGAGCGCTACTGAAAACGGAATCAATGTCAACAGACATTCCTGCAACGGATGCGGCAAATGTGCAGAAATTTGTCCGGCAAAGGCTATTGAACTGCTCGGAGAGGAATGGACTGTCAATAAAGCAGTTGAATATGCCCTTAAAGATAAATCATTTTATGAAACAAGTTCGGGTGGAGTAACACTTTCCGGCGGAGAACCTACTTTACAATCAGAATTTGCTGCTGAATTTTTCAAAAATTTAAAGAACAAGGGAATTCATACAGCATTGGACACTTGCGGATTAACAAGAAAAGATGTTCTGGATACTCTTTATCCGGTAACAGATCTCTTTTTATGGGATATAAAAACACTTTCACCTGAAAAACACAAAAAATTCACTGAAGTTTCAAATGAATTAATATTGGAAAATTTATTATACATTGCAGACCGTATCAGACAGGATAAAAAGCATGCTCTCTGGATTAGAACCCCTCTTATACCACAAAAAACTGCATTAATATCTGAAGTTCAGGCAATTGCTGAATTCATATCAGAAAAAATTATTGATGTTATAGAACGCTGGGAAATGTGCGCATTCAACGGCAGCTGTATTCAAAAATATAAACGACTCAATATACAATGGCAGCAGGCCAACAGTTCATCTTTAAATGAAAACCAAATAAATTCTTTTCGCAAAATTCTGAAAAAATATCCTAAACTTAAAGAAAAAACTTTTTTCACCGGGGTTATTACAAAATAAAGCGGACTCAAAAAAACCGTAATTAATCAAATTTTCTTTTGTAATTAATTAAAGTACATTGACTTTATTTTTAAGAACACATATAGTCTTCAGCGTTCAAATGTAATCAAAATAGATATTGGATATATCAATGAAATATAAATTATCAATAATTATTCCGGTTTTCAATGAAGAAAAAACTGTTGCCGAGTTATTGACTAAAGTCATAAATGCCAAAATATCTGCAGAAAAGGAAATCATTATTATTAATGACGGCTCAACTGATACATCCGAAGATTTAATTGAAAATTGGCGGGAAAAAAACAAACATTCCGTATCTGTAAAATACATTAATAAAGAAAACGGCGGAAAAGGTTCAGCAGTACGCAAAGGTATAGCCATATCTACCGGCGATGCTGTTATTATTCAGGACGCTGACCTTGAATATGACCCTGCAGATTACGAACAATGTTTTACGCCGATACGCAACGGTGAATGCAGAATTGTATACGGTTCAAGAGAACTTAAAGCCAATGCTAAAAGAGTATACTCTTCGCCGGCATTCTTCCTCGGCGGTCTACTGGTAACTAAATGGTTTAATATACTTTTCAGATCTTCTCTAACCGACGAACCTACCTGCTATAAATGTTTCGACGGAAAATTAATCAGAAAACTGAACTTTAAGGGAAATAAATTCGACTGGGAACCTGAAGTTACGGCAAAACTTTTAAGACTCGGTTTTGAAATAAAAGAAGTTCCAGTTTCATATCACCCTAGAAAGGTTAATGAAGGGAAAAAAATCAAATGGACAGACGGTGTTTCTGCTCTTTGGACTGCGCTTTACTGGCGCTTGCTTCCTATTAATAAAATTAAGAAAGATTACTGCAGCTGACAAAAAAGTGGGAATACCCCAATTTGGGGACAGGTTGATTATCACTCTTGACTTTTTATATCTGATTTGATATAATTTAAATAATGTAATTTTTTTATTATAATTCATTAAATCAGGAGGTTTGTTATGAGACTTGCAAGGGAAAAGCTTCTTGGCGGCGATTGTTATTATCATCTGATGAATCGTGTAGCGGGAGATAAACACTGGTATCCGTTCAGGGATGTTGATAAAGAATATGGAATGAATCTTGTCAGGCGTTTGTGTTCGTATTATCTTCTTGAAATAATTTCAATGTGCTGGATGGGTAATCATTATCATATTGTGCTATACGAACCTCAGATACATGAACTGCCTGATGATAAAGAGATTGTAAAGCGGCATAATGATTTTTACGGTGAAGATAAACTCGATAGACATATACAGACGGATGATAAAGGTCAGGTTGAAAAAGTCCGCAGAAATATGACAGATATCAGTCACTTTATGAAAAACTTCCAGCAGCAGATGACCAATTATATTAACCGTAAATATGACAGACGCGGAACTCTCTGGGCAGACAGATTCAAAAGTACAATTTTGGAAGGAGAACACGCATTGTGGCAGGTTGTTGAATATATTGAATTAAATCCGGTCAGAGCTGGACTTACTGAATCAGCATCAAATTACAGACACTGCACCTGGGGCTGGTATAAGGGGTCAGGTAAACATATTTTTCATAATAATTTCATAAAACATATGAAAGGTGCGCTAGGTTCAGTTGCGGATAACTGGAGTGACCTTGCGTTGTTTAATCTGTTTGAAAGTGAACTTGTGCGTATAACGCTATCTGAAAAAGGTATTATCGGAAAAGAACTTTTTGAAATGGTTCAGGAAGCTAAAAAAGGAGAAACTATGCCTGTGAGGTTTCTCAGACGCACACGACATTGGACTGACGGTGGAATTATAGGTTCAAAAGCATTTGTTCAGAAAGTTGCCTGTCAGTTCAGAGATACAAAAAAAGTAATGAAAAAGCAGTTCAGCCACGGTAAAACACCAGGCGGTGTTTCCATTTACTGTTATAAAATGCTCAGAAATACCTGATCTGATATTCTAAACTGACAATTTTATCAATTTCATCCTATTTTATATCTTCAATTAAGAAAGATATCATCTTCCCTGCCCTACTTTATAGATTTTTTACCGGAAACCATTGATTTTTTCAAAATCTGAAAAAATTATCAAGCGACAATTAAAAATAATCTGAATCCATTCAATAGCATATCTATTTCACCTGCAATACTCATTCTCAAACAGCAAAAAATCTATAATTGTCCGTGATTTATTATCAACCTGTCCCCTGTTTAAACTGGTTTAAACCGTTTAAGCTAAACATATCAACAACTTCTGATAAAGGAGTTCTATTTTATATTTCCGAATACTTCTTTGAGGAGTTGAGTGGTTCTTGCTTTCGGGTCTTTGCGGATAAGTTTTTCTTCAGCTGCAATTTCCTGAAAAATGGCATCAAGGGATTTTTCAGTGACATAGTTTTCAAGAGAGAAGTCCGGTTTGGATTTAAAAGGAAGAGCATCGTATTTATCCATCAGGGTTGAATAAATACGGCCTGCGCCGGTTTCATTTATACTTTTTCTTATAATTGGTTTATACTCGGCTAAAAGTTTTTTATAAGTGTGTTTTTTCAGATAATCAGCTGCTTCTGTATTTTTGCCGTAAAGAATAGTTCTTGCATCCTGAAAAGTCATCTGCATTATTGCATCGAGAAAGACAGGAGCGGCGGCGGCTGTTGCTTTTTCAGCAGCTGAATTCATTTTATTTTCAAAAGAGTCTGCAAGAGATGTGAGTCCGATTTTCCGTAATGTATCAGTAACGGGTTTTATTTTTTCAGGAGTAGGAATACGATATTTTCTGCTGCGAGTAAAACCATTTTTACTGGAAAGTTTATCTACAGCGGAAGTTACCCCCTTTTCAAGAGCCTGTTTTAGTGCTCCAGTAATTTTATTTTCAGACAACTGGGCAGAATTCTGCATTGAAAAGATTTTATTCATATCAAGAGTTTCGCATGAAACAAAAAAGAGAACCGGCAGACAAAATATAATACCATTAAAAAAACGCATAATAATGACTCCTGTGTAATTAAATTTTAATATTATTCTTTTAATTCTGTAATTATAATTTCAACATCATATTTAAATGACGGGAAATGAATAAACTGAACAATTCCTGAAAAAACAGCACCTGCAACTGCATATACAAAAGATTTTGAAATAATAGAAAGCATCATTCCGAAAATAGCGCAGTTCTGTATGCAGCCCCAGGTAATCAGGTGAAATACTAAAACTTTCTTTAGGTAGAAAAGAATATTTTCCTCGCCGTTAAAGTTTTCATCTTCTTTACTTTTCAGTTCAGGCAAGATCCTTTTTATAATAAATGAAAGTTTTCCCTGAAATATATTTTTCAGAGCAGTCCTGGAAGTAAACAGATATTTTATCACAAAAGAAAATATTATAGAAATCAGAGCAATTCCTGAAAATACAGCAGTAAGAATAATCATTACATTTTCATTTATCTCCTCGGGAGAAGACTGTTCCTGAGGATTATTTAAAACATTATATACAACAAACAGGTAGATAGCAAAGGAAAAAAATGTTCCAAGCCAGAATAATTTAAGAAGGAAATTAATATTTCTTACTTTTTTCTCCAAAGTTTTATTTTCAATCATAATTATAACCTCTTAATTTTTAAGTTAATTATTTTTCCCCTGATTCAGTGATTTTCTTCAGTAGTTTTTCGAGTTTCTGCAATAAAGTTAGAGGTGGGAAACACGATTTATTTTCGCATACATACACGGTGGTTTTGTTATCCACAGATTTATGTTCTGAATTTTTAAATATATCAGCAGTTTTTTTAAGAAAATTATTTTTCTCCGGCAGTGTAACTTTTTTAATTATTATTTTTTCAGGAATATAAAACGAATTTATAGTATTTAAAAATTTCTTCATGTTATTATCTTTGCCCGGTACGAGAGTAATATCAAGCGGTTTAGACTCTTCAAAAAGCATAGCACTCAAGAGAGCCGGACAAGAAGAAGGAGAAGTGCGTAATATACCTGAAGCTGCATTAAATATTTTTTGAGCTTTCAATATAAAATCATTTCTACCTGTAAAATGATACAATTTGATAAGATTCATCATCTGAACAGAATTTCCTGACGGGATTGGAGTATCATAAAATTCAATAGAGCGGGCGGGCAGTTCTGCAATATTATCTTCAGGCACTATAAAATAAGCACCTATTTGAGTATCATAAAAATCTGTATCAAGAGTTTTTTCAAGTCTTAGAGCAAGGTCAAGATATTTAATTTTAAATGTTGCCTCATAAAGCTTAATTAATGCTCTGACAAAAAAAGCATAATCATCAAGAGTTCCATTTTCAGTTAATGACGAATCAATATAAGAATGAAAGAGTTTATTACTTTTCATCATATTAGCAGAGATGAACTGAGCTGTTTTTTCCGCAGTTTGTATATAGTCACTGTTATGCAGAGCTATTCCGGCATCAGCGAGAGCGGATATCATCAGAGCATTCCAGGAGCAAAGGATTTTTTTATCAGTAAAAGGATGAACGCGTTTATTTCTGTATTCATTAAGTTTTTTCAGTATTGGATAGAGTTCTTTTTGATTTAAGTCGACATCTTCCCTGAGAAAAAGAATGTTATTCCCATCAGTTTTACCTGTTAATGGTGAGATAAAATTCCCATTATCAAGGATATTGAAATATTGATTAAGCAAGGTGAACTCACCTTCATTAAGAATTTGTTTTAATTCACCTTTTTTCCAGAGATAAAACTTACCTTCAGCCCCTTCGCTGTCGGCATCAAGAGCAGTATAAAAACCACCTTCAGGAGAGTTCATATTGGTCAAGGCAAAAGAAATTATTTCTTCGGTGGTATTTTTAAATTCACTTTTTCCGGTCAACTGATAGAATTCTCTATATACATCAGACAAAAGAGCCTGATCGTAAAGCATTTTTTCAAAATGCGGAATCAGCCATCTGCTGTCGGTTGCATAACGGTGAAAGCCCAATCCGACCTGATCATATATTCCCCCTGTCCTCATTTTCAGTAAAGTTTTTTCAAGCATTGTCAGAACATATTTATCACGGGTCAGGTAATAGTAACGCATTAAAAAGGTAAGTTTAGCAGGTGACGGGAATTTGGGAGCTGAGCCGAATCCGCCATTTTCAGAATCATAAGAGTTCTTGATTTGAGTATATGCTTTTGTAAAAAGATTTGATATTTCCTGTTTTGAAAAAGAATCTGCTGTTTTTGCAGGGGCATGTTTCAGGTATTCAATAATTTTATCAGCAGAATTTGCAATTTCGTCACGCCCGTTTTTCCAGGCTTTAGCGATGGACGGCAAAAGTTCCAGTAATCCCTGATGTCCGAATCTAGAAGTTTTCGGAATATAAGTTGCGGCAAAAAAAGGTTTTTTATCAGGGGTCATTACAATAGTAAGAGGCCAGCCCCCGCTGTTTGTCATTGCCTGACAAGCATTCATATAAAGAGCATCTATTTCGGGATGCTCCTCCCGGTCAACCTTTATACAGATAAAATTATCATTAAGAAGTTTAGCAACTGTTTCATCTTCAAAGGATTCTTTTTCCATTACATGACACCAATGGCATGTAGAGTAACCGATTGAGAGAAAAATAGGTTTATTTTCCAGTTCTGCACGCTGAAAAGCTTTCTGTCCCCATGGATACCAGTTAACAGGATTGTCAGCATGCTGAAGCAAATAGGGACTTTTTTCATATTTCAAACGGTTTGATTCCGTAAAATTCACAATATCATCCTTTGCAGAAAGAGAAACTGCAAAAAAAGCAGCACTCAAAAATAAACAAAAATATTTCATATAATTTCAGATCCATATTTTAAATTAAAACAAGATGGTAAAAAAGTATCATCAATCCAATGTAAAGCAAACTGACGGCACAAAAAAATTCCATAGAAATATTTTATTTACCGATGGATTTCTGCAGAGAAAACGGAGGGAGAACCATTATACATTGCGTTGGACAGGCAGACACACACTGTTCACACATAATGCAGTCAGGATGACTGACTCGCTTATTTTCAACGACATACTTCATAACATCAATATGCATGGGACAAACTTTAGAACATTTCCCGCATTTTCTGCAGTTATGATGATTTACCGGTGTAATTTTGAAAAATGAAAATGGAGCTAAAATTCCAGAAACAGTGATAAAAGGGCATATTTTTCTGCAATAGGCGCGTGAGCCGAAAATTTTAGCAAGGACAATTCCGACAATAATTATTACAATATTAGCAACGGCAAAATTGATTCTTGACTGTTCAGGAGTCGGAGCCGAAAAATTATGAAGAACGATAGAAAAACATGAAGCAACTGTAATAAGAATAAGAAAAAGTAACGAGAATGATGTCCGTGTATTGAGATATTGTTTTTTTTTCTTTGAAGAAGGTTCGAGAAATTCAAAAGTAGCACCGTCCCAGCAGACTCTGGAACAGAAAATATTTCCGAACAGCAGCGGCAACAGGAGCCGAGCAATAACAAACTGTATCAATGCTCCTGTAACGACTGCAGAATAAAGATCTACAAATACCTGTTTATACTGAAAATTAATACCGATAATAAGAGCAAGAGAGACAAGTAAAGCAGCAATGCTCAAAAGGTTTACTTTTCTTATAAGCTGCTGTTTTTTCTGATCAGCTACAGCAATTGCAAATTCTGTAACTGCTGAAAAAATTCCGATACCACCGAAAAGAAAAAGATAAGCCGGCTGACTTTTATAAAAATAAACAGCCAAGGCGATAAAAAGAAAAAAGGCAAGAATCACGCCAGCGCGTAGAAATCCTGCTTTTTTTCTTAAATCATTCATAATAAACTGTTATTATTTTTTCTTTCTGGGCGGCGGCATATGAACACATTCACCGTGAACAGCATGAGCCGCTTCCATTATTGCTTCCGCGAGTGTAGGATGTGCATGAATTGCTTTTCCCAGCTCTTTAGCGGTAACTTCAAGGTGCATTGCCGCTGTTGCTTCAGCAATCAGATCAGCAGCATGAGGTCCGATAATATGCACACCCAGCACCTGATCTGTTTCAACATCAGCAATTATTTTACAGAAACCTTCAGTTTCACCTGCCGCCATTGCTTTGCCTAGTCCGGCGAAGGCGAATTTTCCAATATTAACTTCAATCCCCTGCTCCGCGCACTGTTTCTCGGTCAAACCGACAGTTCCGATTTCTGGATGCGTAAAAATACAGCCAGGCACAAGTGAATCACTAAATTCAGAGCGTTTGCCACATGCATTTTCAGCAGCGGTAATTCCCATAACAGACGCCATGTGCGCAAGCTGAATCCGCCCGCTTACATCTCCTATGGCATAAATACCAGAGATATTGGTTCTACATCGTTCATCAACCTCAATGAAACCTTTTTCAGAGGTTCTTATACCTGCTGCTTCAGGTTTGAGAGAAGCAGAACAAGGTTTTCTGCCGATAGAGACCAGCATATAATCAGCTTTAAGCGTTTCGCCGGCAACTGTACCGGAAACCTGTTTTGCAGTAGCTTTTATTTTTTCAAGCGGCGCACCTGTTAATACTTTTATACCTGCTTTTTCAAGAGATTTTTTCAATGTTGCGGAAATTTCTTCATCCTGCCCCGGCAGCAGAGAAGGCATCATTTCAACGACAGTCACTGATGATCCCAATTCAGCAAAGAGAGAAGCAAATTCACAACCGACAACACCTCCGCCAAGAACAATCAGACTTTTAGGAATTTTCGGTATTGACAGAAGCTCTGTAGAAGTAATAATCCGCTCTGATTCCGGAATGAATCCCGGAACAAGCGGAGCTGAACCAGTTGCTATAATAAATTTATCAGCGGTAATTTTTTTATTAGTCCCCGCTAAAAGTACAGTTTTTTTATCCAGAAAAGAAGCCTTACCTGTAATTACTTTTACTTTTGAACTTTTCAGAAGCCCTGCGATTCCGGTACGGAGTTTAGCAAGTATACCGTCTTTGCGCTCAAGCATCTTCGTCCAGTTGACTTTGACACCTGAAGCATCTATTCCGAATTCTTCCGCATTTTTAAACTGCCTTAACATATCAGCAGACGCAAGAAGTGTTTTAGTTGGAATACAGCCGACATTCAGACATGTTCCGCCTAAATTTTCTTTTTCAATAAGAACAGTTTTTGCACCAAGTCTACCGGCTTTAATAGCGGCGACATATCCGCCAGGTCCGGCACCGATCACACACACATCATATTTCATCTGTAACTTCCTTTTCTGTCAATAATAACAATTTTTATTTTTCAGTTCAAAAATTTTGCCTGTAACACAATAATATAATAAGTGTTAATTTTAAAGTTCCAAATTGCTTTTTGTCAAATTTTATTATATAATTACAATACAGTGGAAAAAATTGAATGAACTCATATATCCCTGATAGTAAAAAAATTATGCGACACATCATATAAAAAACCGAAACAAATAAAGGAAGCAGGATGATTTTTAAATATGCTGACTGTTTAAATCGAATCAAAACAGCACGGAAAAATTATTATTTTCTAAAATTGTCCTGTGTTTTAGTCATATTGGAACTAACCCCGCTTTTACTTATTGCGAATTCTCAATGGCGCAGCGGAGTTATAAGAATAGAATCAGATGTAAGCACAGGCAGAAACAGCTTTGAAGAAATCACACAAATGGCACGCGAAAAAGGTTTGGATTTCATCACATTTACAGATCAGTTTAATGTTAAAGTTGAATATGGATTGCGTCCATTTCCGCATGTATTAAAATTTAATAAAACTAGAAAAAGCATAAACTCCTACGGGATAAAAAAATATATTGAAGAAATTCACAACTTAAATGAGAAATACCCGGATATTGTACTGATACCGGGTGCGGATTTAGCTCCTTTCTACTACTGGGACGGCAGTTTTATCAGCGGTGACTTAAAATGCAAACGGTACAGTGAACAGCTTACCCTGATCGGTTCTGCATCTTCTGACTTTTATAAAAATCTGCCTGTCATACATAATGACAGGTTTATTTTTAATAAATATATTTTAATCAAACTACTCCCCATCCTTCTTGCTGTATTAGGGATATATATGGTTCTCTTCAGACATTTAGGAATAAAACCGGGAGAAAAAACTGCGTCTCCCCGAATAACAAAACAACGACTTCTTGTGGGTATTATACTGATATTTACTGGAATATTATGGACTTTGAACAACCGTCCATTTGTACATTGCTATCCTTATGACCAATATAAAGATTACGGGATATTACCATTCTCATACCTAGCGAATTATATAAATCATAGCAATGAAAAAGAGAAAGTAGCAATATTCTGGTCGGCTCCGGGTGCTTCAATGAAACATAAAATATTCGGAGTAGAACTGATTACGCAACCATACTGGCGTGATGTGAAAGATGTTGATGGATTTAATGGATTTGCCGCAATATACGGAGATGCACTGACGGCTCACCTTCCTGGGGAGGAATGGGATAAAATGCTGCTGCAACACATAACTGGAAAACGAAGATCGAAACCTGTTACGATGGGAGAAATTGACTATCACGGTAAAAAGAGAAGGCTTGATCTAATCAAAACAATGGTTTATACCAATGATCTGACTGAAAAATCAATCATAACTGCACTTAAACGGGGAAACTCATATTCATACTTTCATAAAGGAAATTTCACAATAACACTCAATGATATATATATGCAGGGAGAAGAGAACAAAGAAAAATGCATTCCAGGCGAAACGATTTCAGACAGAACAGGAAAATTTCATATCAAACTTTCCGGAAAAATCGAACCGGATCCGTACGATGCGCCAGTACAGGCAAAAAGAATTCCGAGAATAAAACCTGCTGTTATAACGGTTGTAGTAAACGGTAAAGCTACGGCATTTGAAAGCTTAACTGCAAAAGATTTTAATCTAGATATACCGGTAACAATACCTGAAAAAACTTCCAGAGGATATGTCCGCATAATAATAAATTCACCATCAACAGGCTTGATTGTCATCAATCCGTTTTTCTACAAATTATGAAAATTTCAAAATATAACAAATATGTTCTAAGTGTAATTATATATATAATTGCAATATCTCTTTTCTCTTCAGACCTTATATGGTCAGGAGATTTTGTCTTCAGAATAATATACAAATATGAAGAAGGAGATATAACGGAAAAAGGCTCGCTAAGTTTATCTGCATATAACGGGAAGAGTTCAGAAGTTGTTATTCCTGCCTACCTGGACAATTTACCAGTAACAGAGATAAGTGATAGTGCATTTTATAATATGATAGATAAAGATGATGCATCAGGCAGGTTAAAATACCGTTCGCCTGATTTTATCACCTCAATTATAATTCCTGATACAGTTCAATATCTGAGTGCAAATTTATTAATTTTATGTTCAAATCTTAAAAATCTGAAGATTGGAGCAGAGGTCAGAAACTTTAATTTTTCAGTGCTTAATAATCTACAGAAACTTGCATCAGTAAATATTTCACCGGAGAATTCTGCTTACACTTCACAGAACGGTATAGTTTACAGCGGGGATATGAAGGAGCTTATATTTTGCCCCAGGGGTAAAAAAGGGACAGTGACTATACCTGACAAAGTTGAACACATAAAAGAAAAAGCCTTTGCAAAATGCGGAAAAATCACAGAAGTAAAAATCCCTGACAGTGTAAAAACAATCGGTCCGGAAGCGTTCAGCGAATCAGTGATAATAGAGATAAAAGTTCCAGACAGTGTAAAAGAGTTCAGTCTTCCGGAAGGAATAACAGAAGTTCCTTGGGGAATATTTTCTGACTGCTGCAGCCTTGAAAAAGTATATATTCCGGAAGGAGTAACAAGAATAAGAACAGACGCATTTCGGAACTGTAAAAATTTGAAAAAAATCAAACTCCCTGAATCGTTAAAAGAAATAGAAGAATGTGCTTTTGCAAACTGCAACCAGCTGGAAGAACTGATTATACCGGAAAAACAAAAAAAATTAAATGGTTTAACAATATACAAACGGGAGGTTCTTTATCTTTATTTAAAAAATATAAATTACCTGACATAAAATTATGCAGCAATAACAAAATATATATGACCG
>Ga0256913_10000206_pt1 | contig 28932 bp, 27 predicted proteins | sample Axial_MatmetaG_FD_185970 | JGI IMG/M metagenome (GOLD analysis project Ga0256913, IMG submission 185970) | Deep-sea worm associated microbial mat communities from Axial Seamount, Juan de Fuca Ridge, Pacific Ocean - Axial_Mat | ecosystem: Environmental > Aquatic > Marine > Oceanic > Microbial... | reverse complement strand
AAAAGGTACTTCAGGACGCTTTAGCCCGAACAGGTAGAGGTTCTGGTCTACCCCGAGACGGAGAGAGAGCCCGTTTGCAGCGGCATAGTCGCAGAGAGTGGCAAGTTCGTCCGTATCTATCTCACCGTAACGGCTGGTATGACAATAGGCGTATTGCCCGCTATGAAGCAGTGTGAACTGCTCCGGAGGTATTTTTTCTGTCTGTAAGGTCCCTGCCTGCTGCAACGGTTTGGGATAGTAGGAGCGAAGATGTGTTTTGAACGTCTCCATTCCGATCTTCTGGAGCAGGTGGAAGAGCCTTGTTTTGGAACGGCTTGATCTGAGGCCGTGAAGAATATAGGTTTTGACAACTGCTTCAAAGAGGGGAACCACCTCTTCGGGGAGCACAAAGATATCGGCATTTTGTGCCATTTCGCTGTTCTTGCCTCCCAGGTAGAGGTTGAATCCCCACTCTCCCTCTTTCCGGGCAAGGGCAAAATAAAGATCGTTACTGAAAAAAGAGTGGCTGCTTTTGTCTGTGCTGCAGATGGCTGTGTTGAATTTACGCGGCAGGGTACCGACATACTCCGGGTTTTTCAAAAAGAGAGCTTCCATCTTCTGTATGAGCGGATAGGCCTCGATCCGGCTGCCCTCTGTTTCTCCGTCCAGAGGGTCGGTCACAATGTTCCGGAAATTGTCTGTTAGTGTCTGCCAGGAAGTAAACCCGGCTTCTTCAAGGCTTTTCCAGAGATTCAGGATATTGTCCGCATGCAGCCCGTGCAGCTCTACCTGCGCCCTCATGGTAATGATCATTCGAAAAGAGAATGCCCTGGAGAGCCGAACGAGCTGCGCCAGTTGGGAAGCGGTGATTCTTCCCGCCGAGATGCGGACCCTGATCATAAAGCTCTCTGGAGAAAGTTTATGGTTGTAGATACCGAAATTTTTGAGATAAAAACGCTCTTCCTCTGTAAGGTTTTTCAGGTCAGTCCTGTTGATTCTCTGAAAAAAGTCATACGGTTTCAGTGTGGCTTTGAGCCTTTCGATTTTATTCACTTTGTGTGTTGCCATTTGATATTGTACAAAAAGATCCGTTTTATCTGCTGATGCAAGTCAATATAAGGTGGGTACAGCTGTCAAAAATGTTGGTTGTTTTCACTATTGCCGCAGCCTTTTTTAATGCCATACCCCTTTAAGGGCATAGCCACAATGCGGACAGATTCCGTTCTCGTCAAGTTCATTGGTGACATACTGTCCGATATGGCCTGTCCGGTCGATGACCCTTTCGCCGCATTGTGGGCAGTAGGTCGATTCATGTACTTCATCATCGATATTGCCGACATAAATGTATTTCAACCCCTCTTCCTTACCGATCTTGTAGGCTCTGAGAAGGGTCGACCCCGGGGTGGGAGGTACATCCAGCATCTTGTACATAGGGTAAAATGCAGAGAGGTGCCACGGAATGGAGGGATCGAGGTCTGCAATGAATCTGGCGATACCCCGTATCTCTTCGTCAGAATCGTTCTTTCCGGGGATCAGCAGTGTCGTTATCTCGACCCAGATCCCTTTTTTATGGGCATATTTGACACATTCAAGTACCGGCTTGAGCCTTGCGCCGCAGATCTCTTTGTAAAATTCTTCGGTAAATCCCTTAATATCAATGTTCATCCCGTCGATATAGGGTGCCAGAAGGTCCAACGCCTTGTGTGTTTCGAATCCGCTGGTAACATAGATGTTCTTCAAGCCTTTTTCATGAGCCAGTTTGGCTGTATCGTAGGTATATTCAAAAAAGACAATGGGTTCATTGTAGGTATAGGCGATCGATTCGCATCTGTTCTCTATGGCAAGTTCAACGATGCGTTCCGGCGGGAGCTCCCTGCCAAATATTTGATGGTTATGCTCTTTTGGATATTGGGAGATATCAAAATTCTGGCAGAATTTGCAGGAGAAGTTGCAACCCACAGTTCCAAATGAAAATGCTGTACTCCCGGGAAGGAAATTGAACATCGGTTTTTTTTCTACAGGGTCTATGTTCACGGCGGAGGCAAGCCCGTAGACAAGCAGTTTTAGTTCACCGTCCACCACTTTTCGTATACCGCAGATCCCGTATTCGCCCTCCTCGAGCTTACAGGAGTGTGCACAGGCTTGACACAGGATCTTTCCACTGCCGAGTTTTTTGCTTAACCATGCTGTTGCTGACATATCACTTTCCTTTCTCTCTTTTTCTAATTATACTACAAATAAAGCACAAATGTTTCAAGGTCCCGGCTGGTTCCAAATCCTATTTCTGGATTTGGGCAGGTTTGAAGTTTGCGGGTATACGATCTCTTATGTTATGATATAGATAAAAAAGAAGGAGGTATCATGTATCTTTTCGCTTCTGAGTCCGTATCGGCAGGACATCCGGACAAATGTGCCGATATCATAGCAGATTCGATCGTGGACAGGCTTTTACAGCTCGATCCTGAAGCAAAAGTAGCGACCGAAGTATTCATCAGCGGTACACATATTGTGATCGGTGGTGAAGTGAAAACCTCGGCAGCTGTAGATACGCGGTTTTATGAAGAGACCGCAAGGGAAGCACTCCGTCAGATAGGATACCCTGAAAGCGGATTTGAAAAAGGAGAGACACTCTTTCCTGATGAGACGGATATAGAAGTCTATGTCAGCCGACAATCTCCTGATATTACGATGGGAGTGGTTAAAGAAGGGAATGAAATAGGCGCAGGTGACCAGGGAATGATGTTTGGATATGCAACTGCCGAGCGTCAGGATTATATGCCGGCAGCTTTATCCTATGCGAGGCAGATCAGAGATGTTCTGTACCGGTATGCACGGCAGCATCCTGACATCTTTGGAGTCGATCTTAAAACACAAGTAGTGATGGATTACGGCAGCAAGGAAAATTTTGATAACTGTAAACCCGAACGTATAGCGAAGATCATTGTAGCGATTTCGCACAGCAGTACTGTCAAACCGAAAGAAGTCTGGGTATTGGTCAAAAAGATCATAAGTGAGGAGGTCAAGTTTGAAGCGGGGCATTTCAATGCATCCTCCATTGTATTCTATATCAACAATACCGGAAGGTTTGTCACCCATTCACCGATCGCAGATTCAGGGTTGACCGGCAGAAAGGTGGTCTGTGATACGTATGGAGGATATGCCCCTATAGGCGGAGGGTCGCAGAGCTCGAAAGATTACAGCAAGGTTGACAGGTCGGCACTTTATGCTGCCAGATGGCTGGCAAAGCACATAGTTGCGGCAGGAGTCGCAAAAAAAGTGCTGGTGCAGCTCTCTTATGTGATTGCCGAACCCCGCCCTGTCTCTGTAACGGTCGATACGCAGCATACAGGCCTGACCGGGCTCAAAGATGAAGAGCTTTCCCGAATGATCGCGGAGAAGTTTGTGCTGAGTCCCAAGTGGATCATGGAGAAGTTCTCTCTGGACAAACCTGCCAAAGAGCATTTTCTGTATGCTGAGATTGCGGCAAAAGGACAAGTGGGATATGAAGAATATCCCTGGGAAAAACTGGATGAACTGGCATGGTTCAAAGAATTGGTACAGAAGGATGGAAAATGATGGTCCATACAAGGAAGCTGCAATCCATCCTTTTTAGGAGAGGCAGAGAAAGTGATATAATATAAAAAAAGGGGTTATTATGAAAAAAAGAGATGATCTTGATCTTGAAAAGTTTGAAGTGATGCTGCAAAAAAGGGTAGTGCAGCTGGAAGCAAATATCGCACAGCTGAAAGAGGAGTTGGATGATGTAGGCAGTGATGACGGTATGAGCGATGCCGAAGATCTTGTTGCATTGAAAAATATCAGCCAGAAAGACAATACAATTCTGGAGCGCCAGGAGAGTGAACTCAAAGAGACGATCCATGCGCTGGCAAAAATAAAGAATGGAACCTACGGGATATGTGAGAAGACAGGCAGGCCTATACCGGTTGAAAGACTGGAAGTAAACCCCATCGCACGGTATGTGGTGGGCGTGGAAGCCTAATGTGCAGCTGACTTTTCTGGGAACAAGTGCGGGGAAACCTACCAAAGAGAGAAATGTCTCCGCAGTGGGGCTGGAGTTTGAGCAGGAGAGCAGGTGGTATCTTTTTGATTGCGGAGAGGCGACTCAGCATCAGATCATGAGAAGCAGGCTCTCCGTCGGGAAACTTGATACCATTTTCATTACACACCTTCACGGAGACCACTATTACGGACTGCCGGGACTGCTGTCGAGCAAAGTACTTGACAAAGCGCTGAAACCTCTGAGTGTATATGGTCCAAAAGGGGTCAGAAGATTCATTGAGTGTTCACTTGATATCTCACTGGCACATTTGGGATACGATCTGCGTATTGTCGAGTATGAAGCGGAGGAGAGCTTTGTATTTGACAGATTTACTGTAAAAGTCCTGCCGTTGGTGCACTCGGTGGAGAGTTATGCGTTCTATATCAAAGAGAACGATATAAGTAATAAGCTTAATGAAGAGAAACTCAGATCCATAGGCCTGGAGCCGTCACCGCTTTATGGTGAACTGAAAAAAGGGAGGCGTATCATGTTCGAGGGAAAGATGCTTGATCCGGAAACATATATGCTTGAACCGGTCCCGGGACGAAAGTTGATCATTGCGGGAGACAACAGCAGGCCGGACGTTCTGGGTACATACCTTGAAGGTTTGGACCTCTTGATACATGAATGCACCTATACACAGGAGGTGTATGACAATCTTCCGGTCAAAGTACTCCATACCACGGCAAAAGCACTTGGCCGTGCAGTTGAAGAAAAAGCGGTAAAGAACCTCATTGCCACACATATCAATCCGCGTTACGGCAATAAGAGCCGTTTAGGTATAGAAACGGTTTATGATGAGATCATGGAGTACTACAGGGGAAGGTGTTTTATCGCCAATGATTTTGATATGTATGAGCTGGACCGGCAAGGGGCTCTTTACAAAAAAACATAGAGCTTTCCGTATCTCTAAAACGAAAAGCCCGCAACTTGACTGAGCCACAGTCCCAATCCCATCATTCCCAGGGTGACAAGAAAAAAGAGTGTCAGTCTCCAGCCGATGTTCCTCCCTCCTATCCAGTAGATGATACCGAGTTTTACCAGAGAGTTCGTAACGGAAGCGATGACGATACCGGCAGCAGAAGCCTGGATGGAGAGTTTCTCATCCGTTACAAGCTGGGAGAGTGAGAGGGTAATGGCATCGACATCCGTAATACCTGAAAGGGTCGAGATGATATAGACGCCAATATTGCCGTAGTTCCCTTGTACGATACTGATGGTACCGTATATCACGCCAAACAAGAGACCAAATTTGAGTGCTTCGCTCAGTTGAAGGGGGTTTTTGGTGATCTGGGTCTCTTCAAGCGTCAATTTGGCTGTTTCCGAACGGCGGTAGAGGATATAGACAAAAGCAAAACCGCTTACACTTGCCGCCGCATAGGGCAGAAAGAGGGCTAATGCTACCTTCTGGTTGATCACGAATGCCTCGAAAAGTACCCGCAGGTACATCAGCGTGCAGGCCATAGCAATACCTGCAGCGAAATTGTTGAGGTAGGTTTTCTGCCCGTTGTACATACGTGAAAGTGAGATAGAGACTGCGGTAGATGAGATGAGCCCTCCGAAAAGTCCGGTCAGAAGCACCCCGCGTTTGTTCCCGAGTATTTTGATCGCGATGTAGCCTATAAAGGAGATAGCAGCGATGATTACCGCCATCATCCATGTTTTATAGGGGTTGAAGAGACTGTAGGGGCCTGTCATCTCATCGGGCAGTACAGGCAGTATCAGAAAGGTCATGGCCAAAAGCAGGATGCTGGCATTGAGGTCTGAGAGGGTAATACGTTTCTCAATGACCTGAAGGCGCGGTTTGATCTCCAGAAGGACAACCATCAGGACACCGGTGAAAATGGCATACTCCTCCAGGTGCAGGTAGACCATAAGGCCGAGAATATAGGTGATGATGGCCGCTATTTGTGTGGTCATACCCATGCTGCGGTAAAGATGTGTTTTGACATAGTAGGAGAAGCCTACCAGTCCGGCCACTGAGAGTGCAATGACGATCATGAGCTCTGGAAGTTCCCTGAAAAGCCAGGCGGAGAGGTATCCCAGAAGAGAGATGAGGGCAAAGGTACGTGAACCTGCAAACCCGTTTTTTTCGGACTGGTCGTTCCGGTAGATTAGGGTCATGGTACGCTGAAAACCTATTATAAAGCCGAGTATCAGGGCGATCAGAAGTGATTTGATGATCTCATAATCCATTACAGTCCTTTGTTATGATCTATTTTTTTCATGGTGATCCACTCTATGGTTTTATAGCCTTCCACGATCAGAAAGAGGGGCAGAGATATCTCAAAGATCAAAAGCCACTCGTTCCATCCGAGCGGGACCGTATGCAGCGCCTCCTGAAGGAATGGCACATAGATCGCCGCTACCTGCAAAGAGACGGTCGCAAGCCAGGCCGCAATGATCCACCTGTTGCTGAAAAAACCGAAAGTATAGACAGGTGCATGAAGCGAACGGTAGTTGAATACATTCATCTTTTCCAGAATAATGATCGCGGTAAAGGCACTGGTCTGTGCCAATGCTACAGCCTGAGGCTGCGGCAGCCCGGATGTCAGGTAATGATGAAAGATCCAGAGGGTTGCTGCGGCGATATAGCTTCCAAGCAGAAGGATCATCAAAATACCCCGGGGTTGCAGAAATGCCTCGTCTGGTGCACGGGGAGGGCGCTGCATGGTCCCTTTTTCCGCTTTTTCCATGCCAAGCGCCACTGCCGTCATACCGTCGGTGACAAGGTTCATCCATAATATCTGCACCGGAAGAAGGATCAGCGGACCGCCCAGAAGGATATTGATGAAGATTGCCATGACTTCACCGATATTGGATGAGAGCAGATAGGTGACGAATTTCTTGATATTGTCGTATTGTCTGCGCCCTTCACGTACAGCATTGACAATAGAGGCGAAATTGTCATCGAGCAGTATCATATCGGCAGCGCTTTTGGCAACATCGGTGCCTCGCATGCCCATAGCGATACCGATATCGGCCTTTTTAAGGGCAGGTGCATCGTTGACCCCGTCTCCGGTCATCGCTACAATGGAACCCTCCTCCTGCAGCACTTTTACGATACGCATTTTGTCTGCAGGTGTGGTACGTGCGAACAGCATGCCCTCCCTGATTTTCTCTTTCAGCAGGGTATCATCCATAGTTTCAAGTTCACTGCCGGTTACGGCATGACGGACATTCACTCCTACATCTTTGGCTATGGCCATGGCGGTCAACGGGGCGTCACCGGTGATCATGACGATATCGATGCCTGCTCTCTGTGCCGTTGCGATCGCTTCGGGTACTTCAGGCCGTGGTGGATCGATGATCCCTGCAACTCCAAGAAGTACCAGTGATTTTTCTGCTGTCTCGGCATCATGCGGCATCTCATCGGGAAGGGTGCGCTTTGCCAGTGCAAGTGTACGTAATCCGTTCTGTGCCAAGCTGTTGTATGCCTCTTCGAATGCTTTTCTCTCCTCCTCTCCAAGAGGCTGTACTTCTGTACCGTCAAAATAGTACTCCGAACGTGCAAGAAGGACTTCCGGTGCCCCTTTGGCATAGAGGAGATGCTTACCATTCTCTCTGGTAATGACACTCATCCTTTTTCTCTGGGAGTTGAACGAGAATTCTGTTTCTATCTTTTCATTGTCCGCAGTCAGCCAGGCTTTGTAGGCGGCAACGATCAGAGAGGCTTCCGTAGGCTCTCCGCTGATCTGCCACCGGTCCTTCTCTTTGCTTACGGAGGCATGGGTACAGATGAGTCCTGTTCTGAGCAGTTCTAGAAGGTCTTTGTGCGTATCGGGATCTATTTTGCGATGCTCCTTCTCAAAATGCCCTTTGGGGTCATATCCGCTTCCTGTTGCCTCTATCATACCGCTGAAAAGCCATATTTTCTGTACGGTCATCTGGTTTTGGGTCAGTGTACCGGTTTTGTCTGTGCAGATCACATTGGCGCTTCCGAGTGCTTCGGCAGCCTGCAGACGCCTCAGAAGGGCTTTTTGCCGTACCATTGCTTTGACGCCGAGCGCCAGTGTGATAGTCACAACAGCAGGCAGCCCCTCCGGTACAACGGCAACGGCGAGTGAGATACCTGTTAGGAACATCTCTGTCACCTCTTTGCCAAGAAGGTATCCGGTAATCGCCACAAAAGCGGCAATGGCAACGGAGAAGACCCCCAGTTTTTTCCCAAGGATAGCCAGTTTTTTCTGCAGCGGTGTCTGAAGTGTCCCTACCTCACTGGTCATTTTGGCTATTTTCCCAAACTGGGTATCCATGCCGGTAGCGACCACGATCCCCTTGGCGTAGCCGTTGACGACATTGGTACCCATCCATGCCATGGTGTTCTGCTCGCTCAGCGGGCTGTCTGGTGCGGAGGTGTCTGTCTGTTTTGAAGAGGGAAGGGATTCCCCTGTCAGTGCGGACTCATCCGTTTTGAGATTGACTGCTTCGATAAGCCTTACGTCCGCGGGTATTTTGTCTCCGATCTCAAGAAAGACGATATCACCGGGAACAAGTGCTGTTGAATCGATGCTTTTTTTCCTGCCGTCCCTTAAAACTTTACAACGGAGCGAAAGCATCTTCTGGAGTGCTTCGATGGCCTTTTCCGCTTTGAACTCCTGCATAAAGCCAAGCAGGCCGTTGAGTATGACAATGACCAGGATGGTCACGGTATCGCCTTTTTCTCCTATAATGAAAGAGATCGCAGCGGCAATGAGCAGAATGATGATCAGTACATCCGTAAACTGCCGGAAAAGTATCCACTGCCATTTTTCTTTGTGTACGGACCGGATGCGGTTCGGACCGTAACGGAGCAGACGTTTGCCCGCTTCGGATTCTGAAAGCCCTCTCTCTGTATCTGTACCGGTCAGTCTGGCAACTGCTTCCGTACTCTCTGCATACCAGCGGATCTCTCTCTGTGGGATTCTTTTTGCTTCCTGCACTTTTTTATGGGGTACTTCGGGTGCTGCTTCAAGAGATTCTTTCCAGAAAGAGACTATCAGGGAGAAGAGGAGGGGGACTACCACGGTAGAGACGGAAGAGGCGGCTACAAGCGCAGTAAAGAGGTCGATGTCGATAAGATGGGCATCCAGTAGAAGTTTGGCAACGATGATCTCCGTTGTCAGACGTGCGTTAAGCCCGATACTGATGGTCCATGCCTCTTTGCTGTTGAGTTTTCCGAGCGGGACCATGAGGAAAATACCGATGATCTTTCCTGCGAATGCAGCCAGAAAAAGAAGGATCGCAAGTTCCGGGCTTTTGAACATATTGCCAAGATCGACGCTCATGCCTATCCAGAGAAAGAAGATGATACCGAAAAAACCGTAACTCACTGCCCGTACCGCTTTGGTCGCCTCTATCCCTGCCTCTTTGGCTGCCTCAAATACAGGATTCATCAGCATACCTGCGACAATGGCACCGACGATCAGTCCAAGGTTGGAGTGTTCTGCAAAGCCGCCGAATACGAAAAGTACGATGATTGTCAGAAGGATCAGGTTGGAAACCCTGATCCTGAGCCATCGGGAAAACGGCAGGAGTATCCATTTGCGTACAATCCATGCTGCTGCGACAAACAGTACGACATTCAGAAAAAGTGAGGTCAGTGCCTCTGAGTCACTGCCGAGCAGTCCGCTTTGGTCACCGATCCATAGTGAGATGAAAGCGATCAGGAAGACTTCGATGACATCATCAAGTACACCGGCACCGACAATGTAGTTCCCGATTCTGGTTTTAACCAGGCCAAACTCGTCGAGGATGGGAACGATCACTGCTTCGGCAGTGGGCATACGTGTCAGGCCGACGACGAAAGAGATCATCCAGTCATACCCAAGATAACGCATCACCCCTACGCCAAGAGTGAAGGGAACAAAGGTATTGAGGATGGTAGCAAGGATAATATTCCCGCTTTGGGAACGCATCTGCTTCATGTCGATCTGCAGCCCTATGAAGAAGAGAAGGAAAAGTACGCCAAGTTCGGCAAGTGCGGTAAAGAGCTCATTGAATACGCCTTTGGCAAGCATCTCGCCTATGGGGGTATAGTGTGCCCCCATCGCCACGAAAAGTGCTGCAAGGATACCTGGTATCTTCAGGCGTTCAAGAAAACCGGCCAGAATATAGGTCATGCCAAACAGCAGTGCCAGTAACAGTAAGAACTCTCCCAGCATCTGGTTATTCATTGCCATCCTTTTTTCAAAGAGATCTGAAACAATCATAACATAAGTCAGGTTTTAAACGTGTTTCCGTTTGATTTTATTATGATTTAAGAGTACAATAGGAAAGAGAAAAACAGCATGATTAGTAAAGTAAAAGGAAGAAAATGGCTACAGTATGTTCTTACGGCGCGGCAAAAGTGGTGACGGGTTCCTGCCATCTTTTCAGTAGGGAGGGTGGCTCGGATATCCTGATCGACTGCGGGATGTTCCAGGGGCAGGAAGAGGATCGTAACTATAAAGCGTTTGGATTTGACCCCTCTCAGATCGATTACCTGCTGATCACACATGCCCACCTTGACCATATTGGCCGTATTCCGAAACTGGTCAAAGAGGGCTTTGGCGGTGTGATCTATGCGACGGATGCAACCCGCGACCTGGCGGAGGTCATTCTGCTTGACAGTGCGAAGATCATGAAAGAAGATTATCTGACACAGTATAAAAAAGCGCAGCGGAGGGGTAAAGAGGGAGAGGTAAGAGAACCTCTTTATACGGAAGAGGATGTCGCTGCGGCTTTTGATCTTGTATGGCACTACCCTGAATATGATATACCGTTCAAACCTGAAGAGGGGGTTGAAGTGACCTATCGTAATGCAGGACATATTCTTGGCTCTGCCTTTATCGAGATCGCTTACGAGGAGCGCGGTGTGGTGCAGACCATTGTCTTCTCGGGTGATATAGGCAATGACAACGATATGGTACTTCCCGATCTTGAAAAATGTACCCATGCCAATTATCTGTATGTCGAGTCCACCTATGGCGACCGTAACCATCAAAGTACCGAGATCAGTACGGCGGAGTTCAAGCGTGTGATCATCGATACGATGCATGACTGGGGGAATGTACTCATTCCCTCTTTTGCCGTAGAGAGGACACAGGAGCTTTTGTGTATTCTAAAAGAGATGTATTACAGAAAAGAGCTGCCAAAGTGCAAGATATTTCTTGACAGTCCCATGGCTACCCGGGCCACAGAAGTCTACAGGAACCATTCGGACCTTCTGAGCAGGGAGTGTCAGGATATCAAAGAGCGTGACGGTACGATCTTCGATTTTGAACAGCTTGTCTATACCCTGGATGTGGAAGCATCCAAAGCCATCAACGATGTGGATACACGGGCGATCATCATAGCAGGCAGCGGTATGTGTACGGGAGGAAGGATACTGCACCATTTCAAGAACCGTTTGTGGAACCGGAAGAATGCAGTCATATTCGTAGGGTATCAGACAGCGGGTACACTGGGACGGCATATTGTGGACGGTGCACGTTGGGTCAAGATATACCATGAAGATATTCTGATCAAAGCCAGCATCTATACCATTAACGGATTTTCCGCCCATGCGGACCAGAGTGCTATTGTCAAATGGATCTCAAATATGGAGGAGCTTCGCCGTATTTTCCTGATTCATGGAGAAGAGACCAAACAGGTGATCCTTCGTAGTGTATTGGAGAATACGCTGGAGCAGAAGGTGCATATTGTAGAACCTGAAGAGGTGATCTATCTTTGAGTGAAATAGAGTGAAAGGGGGATATTGTATGAAACAGAGCAAGAGAGAAGAGGAAGATAGCACGCTTCCGTGGCAGCATCCGAAACGGGCTGCGGAGGACCCTCATGCCAAAAAACTGGTCAAAACGCTGTTGGAGAGTCCCACCTATGTTATGGCGGAAGAGGATACGGAATTTCTTAAATCTAGTGTAGCCAGAGGTGTCCGTCTCGAACTTGACTACCTCAAAGCCGAGACCAAAATGGATGAGTATGGGATAGAACATGTCATCGTCGTATTTGGAAGTGCGCGTATCGTTGAGCACAAAACTGCCATGCAGAAGCTCAAGGCGATACAGAAAAAACTGGCGGACGACCCCCAGTCCAAGGAACTTCTGAGGGAAATGTATACGGCAGAGCGTATGGTGGAGAAGAGCATCTATTATGAAGATGCAAGGATCTTCGGCAGTTATGTCGGCAACTGCGGCAAAGGCTCTTCTGATAACCGTATCATCTTGATGACAGGAGGAGGCCCGGGTATTATGGAAGCGGCGAACAGGGGTGCCTATGATGTGGGGGCAAAGTCGATAGGACTGAACATTAAACTGCCGCATGAACAGTTCCCCAATCCCTATATCACGCCCGATCTCTGTTTCCAGTTTCGCTATTTTGCGATACGGAAGCTTCATTTTATCAACCGTGCAAGGGCTCTGGTAGTCTATCCGGGAGGGTTTGGTACACTGGATGAGCTCTTTGAGATACTCACACTTGTCCAGACCCGGAAAACAGATCCCATACCGATCGTACTGGTAGGGAAAAGCTATTGGCATAAAGCGGTCGATTTCAATTTCCTTGTGGAAGAGGGGGTTATTGTCGAAAATGACAGGCAGAGTTTTATCTATGCGGAGAATGCAGCTGAAGCCTGGGAGTATATTTTGGCCTGGCATAAAAAACGGAAACATCCTCTTTTGCATGAAGGCGAGAAGAGTGGCAAGAGTGATGGCAACGGCCAGATAGAAAGTGAAGATACATTCAACTGTTAATGATTTAAGTGTAAAATAGTAGAAAAGAAGGAGGTAGCAGATATGAAAACACCAAAAAGAATTATCGTAGGTATCGATGCCTTTGCCAAAGTGGGCAATATTCTGAAAAGAGCAGTATGTCTGGCAGAGGAGTGTAGTTCCAGACTCTATGTTGTCTATGCGGTTGAGACGCCGATGCTCTCCATCCCAAGCTATTTCGGTTCCAAAGGGGTCACGATAGATAAAGAGGGGATCAGAAAGAGGATTGAAAAGAAGATGAAAAAAGCCGATCCTGATGCCAAAGTGCCTTTTACCGTTCTAGTCAAAGAGGGAAATGCAGATGATATCATACTGTATGAATCCAGACTGATCAATGCTGACATGATCGTCATCGGCGCCAATACCAAAAACAGAAGATCGTTTTTGGGAACAACAGCCGAAAAAGTAGCGCAGCAGAGCCATTTGCCTCTCCTGTTGGTAAGAAACAGTGCAAAAGAGCCCTATAGACAGATTCTTGCACCTACAGATTTCGGTACACAGTCCAAACAAAGTGTCCTCTTTGCAAAAAGCATCTACCCCTCTGCGCGTATTAAAGCGGTGCATGCCTATGAGTCATTCTACACCGTCGGTATCTATACGGCAGGTTCCTATACGCTTGAAAATCTAGATATCGTACAATACAGTGAAGCGATCAAATCGACTGCCCAGAACAATATGAAAGCGTTCATACAGGAGGTTGGAATCAGGAAAGGAAAAGTGATCGATGGAGATATCAATAGCAGGGATGCACTGGTCGGCTACATTAAAAAGAGTAAGCCTGACCTTGTAGTCATGGGGTCCCGTGGGACGACAGGCGTTAAAATGCTTCTGGGGAGCATGACTTCATCTCTCCTGCGGGCAGTTAAAACGGATGTACTGATCTATGTCCCTTAACGTATAAGGGCGGATTAGAATTCGAAACCTCCGCCTTTTCCTTTGTTCATACTGTCATAGACAGCTTTTACATAACTCTCGCGTATTTCACAGCTGAGGAGTTTGTCACACTGCATACAGCTTTTTACCTCTTCTTTTTCCTGACAGGCTTCCAGCTGCGTTCTCTTCTGTTTGAGGGCTATCTGCCACTCGTCAAGTACCTCTTCCGCCATTACTGCCCGATTCCGTAAGCCTCTTTAAGTGCATTGATCTCATAATTCGAGCCGAAGAAACACGGACTTGTATCGTGTGGATGGGAAGGGACAAGTTCCATCAGGCGCATTCCTTTGTCATTTATGGCCTGTCCGCCTGCCTGTTCATAAATGAACGCAAAAGGGATGACCTCGAAGAGTTGTCTGAGTTTTCCTTCCGGCTTGTCCGTTGTACCCGGGTAGGAGAAAAGGCCGCCTCCCTTGAGTAGTATCTGGTGAAGGTCAGGGACCATACCTCCGGAGTATCTCAGGCGGTAGCCTTCCGAAAAAAGTCCGTCAATGAACGATTTGTGTTTTTCAGCCCAATTCTGCTGCGTCCCGCCGGGTGCATTGAGCTTGCCTTGTTCATTCAGGGTAACGCTTTTGTCAATGATGTTGAAATACTCATCATGGCTTCGGTAATGCATCGGTTTTTTATCTTTCACTGCGATCATCAGCTCTATACGCGGCCCATAGACCACATAGGCTGCGGCTACAAGATTTTTTGCAGTAAGCTCACCTTCGTAGATACCGAAGATCGACCCTACAGAGAGGTTGACATCGACCAGGCTGGAGCCGTCAAGAGGATCGTAGCAGATCGTATAGATCCCCTTGTCATTCATTGGCATTACACCCTCTTTCTCTTCACTTACAAGTGCTTTGACAATACTTATATCTTTGAAGGCCTCTTCAATGATATAATCACTTTTGACATCCAGTTTAAGCTGGTCTTCCCCTGATGAATTGGAGCTCTCAGAGTATCCCAGGTCTTCGTTCTTGATAATATGGTCTATTTTAAAAGCAACTTTTTTGATTGTGTCGAAAATGGTCTGCATCTATATCTCCTTGGCGTTGTTTCTTATCCACTCTATGATCTGGGCCGTATTGTTCAGGTCGAGCAGTTGTATATGTCCGGGTATGTCGTATTTTGTTACATCGATGCTGCTGTCGACAGCGATCGCTTCACTGCAGGAAAAGTAGCTTTCATCTATGCTATTCCTGAATATGGCGATACGCGGAAGGGGCAGGGTCTTGAGGCCCTCTACCAGCAGGATGTCAAAGCTGTCGATCATCCTGACAATCTCATCGAGACTCTTTTCCCGTTTGGAAAAATAGGTAGTACGGGTAGGGGATGTAACGACAACCTCGGCTCCTGTTTTGGAAAACTTGTAACTGTCTTTCCCCTCTACATCGAATACCGCTTTGTCCTTGGGATCGTTTTTGATGATGGCAACCTGTTCCTCTTCTATCAGTACCTTTGCCACTTTCTCTACAAGTGTGGTCTTCCCGCTTCCTGAAGGACCTGTAAATGCCACTGCAACTCTTCTTTTCACACCTATCCTTTGCCCTGTTCCATACATATGGACGGAAATATTCAGGGTTTGATTAAATTCTCCAATTATACTTAAAACTTTATTGAAACTATGTTAAACTCTTTCGAAATAATAAGGAGGTGGAATGCGCAATATCATAGTGTTACTTAGTGTGATGCTGCTGTTTACGGCATGTACCTCCAAAGAGGAAAAGGCGCTTACAAAGGCGTATGAAAAGAAACGATTTTATCATCATCAGCTGCAAAAAACGGAAAAGGTGCAGCTGTATGACGGGTTGATCACCAAAGTGGTACTGACCGCTACCTACCTGAATGAACAGAGCAGGGATAAAAGCTATAAACCGGATGAAGTATTCGTCGTAGGGATCTCCATAGATGATGAGCAGATCGAAGGTGTGGAGCATGAGGGGTATACGCTTACGCTCAACGGAAAACCGCCTAAAACGATCCAGCCGCTTGAAGAGGATGACCCGCTTTTAAAAGATATCTCCTTCAAATCGGAATGGAGTTACTTCTATCTTGTAACCTTTCCCCATGTCTCTTCAAAAAGTTTCAAACTTCTTTTTGAAAGTGAACTCTATGGCAAAGGGGAGCTTCACTTTGCCAAAGTGGCGAAATATGTTCTTAGCAAAGAGCTGTTTTAAATACCTATTTTCTGAACGCGTCGGTTTTTGAAGGATCGGTTAAACGTTTCAGGAGGGGCAGAAGGCGAGTCGATATACCCAGTTTGTTAAGATAGATGACATAGTTTGTCAGCACACGTTTTCCATATTCGCGCGCTTCTGCATTGCTTATTTTCTCCATACTCAAATAGGGCTCGAATGGGCCTTTTCGGAAATAATGCCTGTTCTGTATCAATTTTTTGGTAAAACCTATACCGCCATTGTAGGCATAAGCCACAAAAAGCGGATGATAGAGATATCTGTTCAGGTAATCAAGGTGATAATCGGCATATTCGATCGCTTTATGGGGACTGAACAGCATATCGAGGTCTATCCGCTCCCCTTTCTGTTTTGCGATATGTTCGATGAGAAAAGGCATAAACTGCATCATTCCCAGTGCAAATGATCGGGAGACGGCAGCGGGGATGAAACGGCTCTCCTGTCTGGCAATCGCATAAATGAGTGCCTGACGTCTCTTTGGGAGTTTTTTCATCGTATCTCTGTAGGGCATGGGAAAATAGGATTTCCTGAAATTACACGCTTTTGCCTTGAGATAGGTATGCATTCCGATGGTCTCCTGGGATTCACACGCTTCGGCCAGATCTTCAAGATTTGCATCGGGTTCATACATCTTTGCTTTTATTTTTGCCCAGTCTATCGGATCTTTGGCATCAATGCCCCAGATACTGCTTTTGTGTACGACCGGTGTAATGATGGTCCGGGGGTACCCTCTGTTCTCCATATCTGCTGCAGTCAGGGTATACATATTGATATGGTAACTTTTCAAAAGTTTGTCAAGATAGGTTCTTTTTTTTGTTACAAGGTAGAGCCAAAAAAGTGTTTTGTCTTTTTCCCAGCGCTGCTCATAGAGTATATAGGCTTTGTAAAAATTGTTTGTCGCCTGCTGAAGCTCTCTTCTTTCCACCTGTTTGATGGCAGTTTCAAAATGTTTGTTTGCCTGTACTTTGCGTTTCCATGCCTCTTTGGCCGAAGGGCTTACAACCAGCAGCGGCCTTGGTGAGAGTTTCGGGATGAAACCTGTTTTCTTTTTGTATGCAGTTTTCAGTTTTTTGTTCAAATGATTGACATCATGAATGATGAATTTTGCTTCGGAGGTTGTTGTGGAGGGTTGAGAAAGGAAACGCCAGATATAGTAGTCTTTTTCAACACTCCGCGGCATCTTGTGCACTTCCGAAAAGGTCAGCCGTTTGGCATGCAGCGCTGCGGTACTTAAAAAAAAGCCGGCAAGCAGCGTTAAGAACAGATATCTGATTCTCATTCTTACCCTAAAACGGCACGGATCATAAAATTGTCGAGCAGTTGCAGTCCGAGAATGATTACAAGCGGCGAAAGGTCAACGCCCGAAAAAATCACAAAAGGCATTTTACGCCTGATGAAATCGAGTGCAGGTTCTGTCAGGCGGTAAAGTACCTGTACCACAGGGTTTCTTGGGTCCGGGCGGACAAAACTGAGCAGTGCGGCAATGATCACAATCCAGATGTAAAGATTGATCACACTGTGCAGGGTTTGTACGACAGCATAGAGTAGTGCGTTCATGAGGCTACCTCCAAAATATAAGATTTGATCAGCGGATAGATATCGCTGAGTTCCGGGCCGTGTTCCGCTCCCGTCAGCAAAAGACGGAGGGGAGGGAAGAGATTCTCCTCTTTAAGGCCGCTTTCTTTCATGATGTAACGTGTAAACTCGTCAAAGGTACGGATCATCGGTGCTTCGGCAATGACCTTTTCCAGTACCCGCATCTCTTCACCCCACTCACCCCCGAAGTTCTTCGGAGAGAATATAGGCCTTATTTTGCTTTCGAGTTCATTGATCGTACTGGCCTCTTCAAGGTAGAGTTTGGCGAGTTTCCCTATCTCCTCATCTGCAAAACCGAAAAGGGAAGAGAGTTTTTTGTCATCCATCATGGCAAGGTGCTTACGGTTGATGAACCGGAGTTTTTCGATGTCGAACGTTGCGGGGGATGTGGAGATATCTTCAAGTTTGAACCACTTGAGCGCTTCGGGCATCGTAAAGATCTCCGTAGGGGTTCTGTTCCCCAGCAGTATGAGGTAGTTCGCGATCGCATCGGGGATGAAGCCCTGCTCGAAGAGCCGCTTGAGCGGACCTGCATCGTCATCTTCACCCATGCTTTCCCCTTCGGTATTCAAAATGGCGGGCAGGTGCGCATAAAGTGTCTCTTCCCCATAGCCCAACAGCGCTTGAATATGTTTCTGCCTGGGGGTATCGGAAAGGTGCTTCTCATCTCTGATGATCAGTGAAATGCCGGAGATCATATCGTCACAGGCGCAGGCGAAATTGTATGTTGGTGTACTGTCCGTGCGGAGAATGACAAAGCTGTCCACTTCGTTGGGGGCAGTGACGAACTCTCCTTTGAACAGATCGTGGCTGACGATATCATGTTCAGGTTTTTTAATGCGGATGACAAAGGGGGCCTTCTCCTCTTTAAGCCTGCGAAGCTCTTCCGCGCCGACTCTCTCACAACGACCGCTGTATCGGTAGACAATACCATTCTTCTCTGCCTCTTCCCTGTCTGCTTTTAGCTGTTCGGGGGTACAGGTACAGACAAATGCCTTTCTCTCCTCAAGCAGTCTGATGGCGAGTGTCTGGTGTATATGCAGATTTTCACTCTGGTGGCCCACACTGTCATGCGGTAGGGCAAACTTTTCCAGAATTTGAAGAATTTCCGTGTCTTTTCCCTCTATATTGCGCTCTTTGTCAGTATCGTCTATGCGGACTATGAAACTGACATCCTTCTGTTTTGCGACCATATAGTTGAAAATAGCTGCACGCAGGTCTCCTATGTGCATATCTCCGGTCGGTGAAGGGGCAAATCTTAGCATGGGCTCGGCTCCGATAGTGATTGTGTTTCAGTAACGCTATTATAGGCTTTTTTACTGAAAATAACATCAGTACCGTCTCTCTTTCCCTTGGGCGCTGCTCCTGAAATTAATCAACTTTCTATATAATTATGACAATTATAAGAAGGGGAAGATATGGGTAACATGCCTGAAGAGACAAAAGAGGTTGGAGATGAGCATACGCAAAGCGCTTCGAAGCATGCAGAGAGTGAAGAGAGAACTTCCCCCTATGCGCGGTATGAAGAGGTAGACCAGGAGCAGCTGCAGAAAGATATAGAGGAGGCAAAAGCCTCGTTGGGGCCGGTAACAGAGGAGGATTTCCGTCATCTGCTCAAACTGGAGAAGTGGGGAAGGATCGCAACCTTTTCAGGGTACGGGCTTATCGTTGTGTTGAGTCTGCTTGAAGCTGCTGCCCATGGTTTGAGTCCGTTGCTCTTCTGGAGTGTGGCGATTGTCGCCGCATTTCTTATCAGTACGGGAAATGTGGCACGATGGGCGGATGTGGTGCATCCTATTCTGCACGGGGCATATGACAAAGTACCCGGTATTCCGGAACGCTATACCAAAGCGGTTTTTGCAAAAGGCCCCCGCCGCTATCTGGACTGGCTGGACTGGATCAAGCCCGAAGCATGGGAGTTCGAACACAATATCATGCACCACTACCATCTGGGAGAGCTGGATGACCCGGACAATGTAGAGCACAATGTCAAATGGCTGACAGAGTCCAAAATACCGATGTGGCTGCGCTACATGATCATGTATCTGTTCGCAGGAACATGGAAATTCACCTATTATGCACCCAATACGTTGAAAATACTTGAAAACAAAGAGCGCAGAAAAGCCGGGCTCGAAGAGATAGAGAAGCAGGTGTGGAGTCCGAAGAAAAAGAATGGCCTCATCCTCTGGATGGAGTACCTGCTGCCGTATATCATCATTAAGTTCATCGCGATTCCTGCACTCTTCCTGCCGCTTGGTACCGAAGCGGTATTCAATGCATTCATCATTATTCTGATGGCAGAGTTCTTTGCAAACCTCCACTCGTTCCTGGTGATCGTGCCCAACCACTCTGCGGAGGATATCTATATGTTCAATGAGCCTCACAAAAGTACGGGAGAGTTCTACCTCCGCCAGATCATGGGCAGTGTCAATTACAATACCGGTTCTGACTTCATCGATTTCCTGCACGGTTTCCTGAACTATCAGATCGAGCATCATCTCTTCCCAAACATGCCGCACAGCTTCTACCAGAAACTGCAGCCTATCGTAAAGGATATCTGTAAAAGACATAACCTCGAATACAGACAGGAGAGTGTTTTCAAACGTATTAAAATGAGTATGGAACTGATGGTCGGGAAGACGAAACTCTTAAGAGTTGATGGTATCTAATATGTTATCCCTCCTTCGGATTGCTGTTCCTAAGCGCATAAAAGATGTTTATTATGATTCAGGAGTGTGCTTCAGTAACCCCAGGTAGTTTTGGATAGGACGTCCCGCTTCCACCCATCCGCGGATACCGCCGGAGAGGTTCATCACATTTTCAAAACCAAGTTTTTTCAACTGCAGAGCTGCCAGTGCACCTCGGGGCCCTTTGAGGCAATAGGTAATAACGGGTGCGTTTTGCCCATACGGTTTTGCGATCTGTTCGATCGCCATAAATTCAAGTTTTCCACGCGGGATCGTCAGTACTTTTTTGCCGGGGATGTATCCGGAAGCGAACTCTTCAGGTTCTCTTACATCCAGTAAAATAAGAGAAGGATGTTCAAGGTCTATCTCTTCACACCCTATACTTTTTACAGCCTCATTTGCCTGGTCGATCAGTGCTTTGAAGTGTTCAGAGAGCATTGCTTCGTCGCAATAACGCTCATAGTTTTCCAGTCGTTCGAACATACTTTGCATCACTCACCTCCTTTCTGTTTCTCTTGTATTGGAAAAAGGCACCGTCTTCTGCCGTTCTGCTTTACGGAAATTCAAGGTGCGATATCATCTAAACCTTATCCATTATAGATTGTCCAAGCTTAAGCAGTTATAAACCAAAATTCCTCTGCTATATACCAGCCTGTATGATTCTATGTTAAAATAAGAGAAGAAAGAAAAAAGGTACAGCAAAATGTCAAAAAAGAAAACAGAAAGCAGTCTGCAGATACATCAGTCGACAACAGGGTTTGATGATATCGTCGGGCATAAGCAGATCAAAAAAAGACTCAAAGCGATCATGAGGATCGTGAACAATCCTGAATTGTTAAAGCGTTTTGACACACAGGTTCCCAAAGGGCTGCTTCTTTACGGGCCAAGCAGTGTAGGGAAGAAGATGCTTGCCAAAGCGTTTGCGAAAGAGGCAAATTTACCCTATTATGAAATATCGGGTTCCGGACTCTTCGAACTGGAGCACATCAAAGAGGTCTATGCCGCTGCTGTCAAACATGCCCCCTGTGTTGTGATACTTGAAGATATCGATATCAAGGGGATCATACAGGGAGCGATCACCAATGTCTCTTTTTCCGATATTGCCAAAGTTCTGGAATCGACCGGTGAAGCGATGGTCTTTACCATCGCTACGGCAGAGAACCTTGATGAGATAGATCCTGTGCTGACATCTCCGCAAAAGCTCGATTTTCTGCTGGAGGTTTCCAAACTCGACAAAGAAGCAAGAAGGTTTTTCATAGAGAAGATCATGAAAAAACCACATGACCCCAATATCGATATAGAACGGATCGTACGCTACATTACGGGTATGAGTGCGCTTGAACTTGAAAGGCTGGGGCGCATGGCTGCTTTGAATGTAGTGGAAGAGGGAAAAGAGGTGATCACTGAAGAGATACTGATCGAGCAGATCAATATCATCAAATACGGACACAAGATCAAAAAGCAGATGGTCAAGAACCTGGAAGAGGAACTCAAGATGACAGCGTACCATGAAGCGGCACACGCAGTACTCTCCTCCCTGCTTCTGCCGCATATCAAAATAGAGCAGGTGACCATAGCGCCACGGAGCAAAATGCTGGGCTTTGTCTCCTACAATGCCGATGATGAACTCTCCAACATTACCAAAGAGGATCTCTTCAACGACGTATGTGTCCTGCTTGCAGGGCGTATTGCAAAGATCAAAAAGAGCGGCAGCGACTCACATATGGACAGCGGTGCGGTCAATGACCTCTCCGAAGCATCCCTTCAGGTCTATGCGGCCATCAGCAATCTTGGAATGGACAAAGAGTTGGGATTTATCAATATAGACTCCATTGCGGTACTGGACAGTTATTTTCTGAGCCAACAGCTTGAAAAGAGATTTTTGCACTGGATGAAAGCGGCAAAAGAGCGTGCAGAAGTTCTGGTCGATGAACATTGGGATATCATTGAGAAGTTGGCGCTTAAACTGATAGAACAGGAGATCGTAGAGAGTGACGAGCTTGCCAGGATCATCGGCAAGAGAAAGATCTCACACAAGATCCCCGATACACTTTAGAGAGATATCTCCTGTTTTAACTTCTCCTGATTGAGTTTTTTGATCAGTTTGGAGGAGAGTTCCGCATAACGTGCCTCGTCGAGGTTCAGTTTTTCCCGTATCTGCTCTACAGTGTGCCCAGCTGCCCATGCTTTCAGGAGTTTGAACTCTTTTTTCGTCAGTTTTACTTTAAGTACTTCGTTGAGTGCCTCTTCATCTTTAAGAGGGTGGATGAGTATTCTGATATGTTTTTCTATCTCTTGGGTCAATGTTGCCAATGCTTTTCCTTAATCTGTTATTTTGTAAATTGCAATACCATGAGGTAGCCTGTACCTGCCATGAAGATCGTACCAAAAAGGTTGAATGCCATATTGCCGAATGCCTGAAAGTAGTGGCCTGATTCAAGCAGAAAGAAACTCTCAATGGCAAAGGTAGAGTAGGTGGTCAGCGCTCCGAGTATACCGGTGATCATAAATGTTTTCAGGTGAGTGGAGAGTGAAGTATTGAGGTGAAAATAGGCAAAAAGTATCCCTATCACCAAACTTCCAAGAAGATTGACCGTTAATGTCCCCAATGGAAGGATATGCTCGAAGTGTTTGTTCACTGTTCCGTTAATGAGAAGCCGTAGTGTCGCCCCTATGGCCCCGCCGCTAGCGACAGCGATGATGGTTGCGATATGCATCGTCAATCTCCTTTTGCATAGTTTCATGCAGCGCTTCGAACCAGTTCTCGTCCGCCTCTTTTACATTGATCGTAGGCAGGAATTTATAATGTACCGTACCGTTATGCCCTGTTTTCTCATGTTCATTGAGCACCCATTTACTCCCTGTGATCACAACAGGCTGTATTTTCAGGCCCAGTTTCCCGGCTATCATTTTTGTCCCCTGCTTGAAAGGCAGTAGAGATTGCCCTTTTGCCCTCGTTCCTTCAGGAAAAATGGCTACCGGCCGGTGTTTGATATCTCTGGACTCTTTGACATCTTTCAGCAGTTTGATCAAGCCTGCTTTGCTGCTTCTGTCAAGGGAGATCATATCGCTGTATCTAAGCAGGTTCCCGAACCAGAGCGCATCGAAAAGTTCCTTTTTGGCAACCCAGCGCAGGTGGTTGTTCTGCAGCGCCTCCATTGCGACGATATCGATGATACCCTGATGGTTCATGACATACATATCGGCTTCCGGGTCCATTGTGCCTTCCTGGGAGAGGCTTCCCCCGATCATAAAAAGGGTCAGGCGGTTGATATGGTGGAGAATGGTATGTTTGTGCTGCCCGAAGAGCATAATCGCAGGTATCATCAGGACCGCGGTATTGAAAGAGATGACAAAAGCACCCCAGTAAAATCTAATTTTCGCAAAGATCTTCATTTTTGATCCATCCTATTATTCCTTTTTTATACTCTACTTTTTTAAAGTCCCCACGTTCCCCAAGAATCATGGTACTGAATTCCCGGTCAACATTGGTACTGATGGTACTTGTGTGTGTTGGCAGAATATAAAGGGGTGCTCCCTGTTTGACACAGATCTTTTCATGAGGGATGTAAAATGTCAGAAGTGTGATGAACGAGACAACTGTCAGCACAAGATAGAAGAAATCCCTTTTAAAGAGGAACATGATAAAGAAAAAGAGTACCAGTGTGATAAAGGTATATTTTTTCAGTTTTTCAAAACTGTCCTCCGTAGGATTAAGGTCAGATTGTGCCGTGACACTGGAGTCTGCCAGCTCAATGGGGATTTCAAGAAAGACATACTGGTTCTTGATCGTGTTGAAATAGGTGAACTTCAGTTTTTTCTGTGTTGTCGGTACGACTACATAGAACTCCGCTTTTACTTTGGCGAAGCGGCGCTTGAGATCCTCTATGCCGGACTCTACGACATTGTTCAACCGTATGTCTTCAAGGTTCGCTTCAAAAGCCTCTATTGAGAGTGTCACCAAATGGTGCTTCTCGTCATAATTGGAGACCTGGTAACTCTTAACCTTCATATCTGCAGCCAGTACGGCACAGAAATCCTCTCTGCTTCTGATAGGACTCACAGGAATAGTGACTGGATCCAGTGAGATATCGACACTGTCGGAAACAATAAAAAGCCTTGGGATACGGATATCGGTTTTATCCGCTTTGAAATAGAAGGTATAGAACTGCTCATTACCGTTTCGAATGACAAGAGGCTCTTTGAAGAGCGGCACTGTCCCGCCCGAGGTATCGAAACGGAAGTCAGGATGGTCCTGGCGTTGTGTCGTGTTGATGACAGTGACCGGAAAAAGCTGATGCTCGTAGACTTTTTTTGGCATATAACTGTATTTGTATCCCTCCTGCGCACAGAGCAGGGCAGTCAGGGCAAAAAAGAGTACCCAGATATACCGGAGAGAGCGAAACAATGCCATTAAGCTTCAAAACCTTTAAGCATACGGATACCGTCTTCGCTTCCAAGTATCGCTTCGAGTGCACGTTCCGGGTGAGGCATCAGGCCAAAGACATTTTTCTTTTCGTTACATACACCGGCAATGGAAGTGACCGAACCGTTTACAACGACAGGATTTCCCTCTTCGTCGGAGTAGCGCAGCAGTATCTGCCCGTTGGCTTCAAGTTTTTTGAAACCCTCTTCATCGATGTAGTAGTTCCCGTCCGCATGGGCAATGGGAATATTGAGTACTTCGCCTTTTTGGCATTGGTTCAAGAAGGCATTGTCATTGTTGATCACGCAGAGGTGCTGATGCTTGGAGATGAAGTGCAGGTTGTTGTTGCGCTTCAATGCTCCCGGAAGAAGCCCCGCTTCGGTCAGGATCTGGAATCCGTTACAGATACCAAGCACCTTTCCCCCTTTGTTGGCATATACGGCAACGGCTTTCATGACGGGAGAAAAACGTGCGATAGAGCCGGAACGGAGGTAGTCTCCGTAGGAAAAGCCGCCAGGTACCACGACCAGGTCTATCTCTGAAGGCAATGTCTCATCCTCGTGCCAGACAAGCTGTGTTGTATGGCCCAACTTCTCAAATGCATACTGGGTATCGAATTCACAGTTCGTCCCCGGGAATCTTAATACTGCTACTTTCATTTTAGTTGATCTCTATTGTATAATCTTCAATGACGGTGTTGGCAAGCAGTGTCTCACACATCTCTTTGACTTCCTCTTCGGCTTTTGCCTTGTCGTCAGTATCGAGTTTGATGACGATCTGCTTACCGATACGTACATCCTCTACGCCGTCAAATCCAAGTGAATCAAGTGCATGGTGCGCTGCTTTCCCCTGTGGGTCGAGTACACCCTCTTTCAAAAATACGTTTACGATCGCTGTCATTATCTGTTCCCCCCTAAAATTCTGTTTAATACTTCTTCATAGGCTACTTTCAATCCGCCTAAACCTTCTCTGAATCTGTCTTTATCCATCTTCTCACCGCTCTCGGAATCCCAGAGTCTGAAATTGTCCGGGCTCAGCTCATCGATAAGGATGATGTTGTCGTTAATGTCTCTACCGAACTCCAGTTTGAAATCCACAAGGGTAAGGTTGCGTTCTGCATAGAATGCTTTGAGCAGGCCGTTGATCTTTCTTGCCATATAACGGATATATTCAAGCTCGGAAGTATCTTTGACCAGTTCAAGGATGAGACAGTGCTGGTCGTTGAGTTTCGGGTCTCCAAGCTCATCATTTTTGTAATCAAACTCAACCAGGGTAAACGGAAGTACTTTACCATCCTCTATGCCAAGGTTCCTGCTGAGGCTTCCTGTAGCGATATTGCGTACGATCACTTCAATAAGGATGACATCGGCCTTTTTGTGAAGCATATGGTTGTCATCGAGCATCTCTACGAAATGGGTAGGAATCCCTTTTTCATTCAGATATTTAAAAAGTTCCGTCGAGATCTTGTTGTTCAGTGCGCCTTTTCCCTCTTCACTCGATTTCTTCTCGCCATTAAATGCTGTCAGGTCATCTTTGAATTCAGAGATATAGAGGCCGTCATCTTCTGTCGACCAGATCTTCTTTGCCTTTCCTTCATAGACCAATGCCTTTTTTTCTGCCATTATTTTTTTCCTTTACTTGTAATGATGAGTGCTTTGAGAATGTCTACACTGCTTTTAAGCTGCGCATCTTTATAGAGCATATCTTCCGTAATGACCGTTTTGTTGTCATCTTCGGATTTTGCTGTACTGTTGTTCTCCGTAGAGTTACTGTCCACCCTGATGCTTTTTACCGCTGCATTCATATCGATCTTTTCAAGTTCACTTTCAAGATGCTTTTTGAGATCGCGTTCTTTCAGGTAGAGAGGGTCCTCTTTCTTGGCAATCTCTCCGGAATGGACAACGATATCAGGCGTTACGCCTACAGCCTGGATCGTACGCCCGCTTGGAAGGTAGTATCTTGCTACTGTCAGTTTAAGCGCTTCCTCTTTGCCTATAGGCATAACGATCTGTACGGAACCTTTCCCAAATGTTTTCTCTCCTACAATGATGGAGCGGTTGAAGTCCTGCAGGGCACCGGAGACGATCTCGCTGGCACTTGCGGAACCGCCGTTGACAAGGACCACGATCGGTGTTTTTGTGTCGGAGTTCTTTTTATGGGCCTTATACTCGATGTTCTCCTCTTTCGCCTTTCCTTTCTGGCTGACGATCACTCCCTCTTCAACGAACATATCCACCAGGCCTACCGCCTGATCGAGCAGTCCGCCGGGGTTGTTTCTCAGGTCGAGAATGATCCCTCCCGCTTCGGGATGTTCTTTGATGGCTTTTTTGACATCATCGACAACTTTCTGGTCAAACGATGCAATATGGAGGTAGAGGACATTCTCGTCTTTAATGCGTTTGACATAGACGGATTGGATCTTGATGATATCCCTTGTGATCTTGATCTTGATCGGTTTGGGTTCATTTTTCCTGATCATTGTCAGAACGATATCGGTTTTGGGTTTCCCTCTCATCAGCTTGACGGAATCATCGATGCTCATACCTATCGTTGCTTTGTCATCGATCTTCAGGATGATATCTCCGGCCTTGACGCCTGCCCTGAATGCCGGTGTTCCTTCCAGCGGCGCGATCACGGTCAATGCACCGTCTTTCATCCCTACCGAGATACCCAGCCCGCCGAATTCTCCTTTGGTCTGTACCGTAAGGTCCTTGTAGGCTTTGGTATCCATAAAAGAAGAGTGGGAATCGAGATTGGTCATCAGCCCTTTGAGTGCTTTGTCCACCAGTGTTGTGGTATTGACATCATCGACATACTCTTTTTCTATAACATTGAGGATCTGGGTGAACTTGATGTAGGCTTCCAGCTTCTCCTTTGCCGTTGAGTCGGCAGAGGGGCTTTTTGCCTGAGCAAAACTCCCAAGAAGGTAAGCGGCGGTCAGAGTGGAGAGCAAGCCCGTCGTAATAATTTTCTTACTTTTTTGAATCATAAATATTTTCCTATGGAATGAAGAATAAGTTCATTATTTTATTTAAAAACGTATAAGAGTTCGCTTTTATACGCTTTTTGCCAGTCTATATTATGGAGGTAAACTTAACTTTAACAACACAATATAAATAAAATTATGAAAGAAACTTGACATAATGTGACTAAAGTTGTATAATAGTCCAGATTAAAAATGAAGGAGTCATTCCATGAGTATATTAGAGAAATTGACAAACCAGATGCAGGGCACGATAGAGTCAGGTGTATCGCTTGCACTGCACAATAAAAACCAGGAAGTTGAACCTGTCCATCTTATATGGGCACTGCTGACGAACAGTAACTCCATTCTGCATCAGGCGCTCAACAAAATGAACGTGGACAAAGCTGCCATCGAACTGGAAGCCAAAAGTGCCGCCAACAGGCTGCCGACAGTCTCGACGGTGACGAAAGAGAACATCAAACTCTCCCAGAACCTTGTGCGTTCACTGCAGAATGCTGAAGGGGTCATGGCGGCCAACGGTGACCAGTACCTGGCGGTAGATGCGTGGCTGCTTGCGAATGCAGAAGAGAGTTTCATCAGGGATATTCTGGGTAAATATCTGGATATATCCGAATTCAAAAAGACGCTCGAGTCCATCCGCGGCGGCAAACAGATCGATTCGCAAAGCGGGGATGAGACGCTTGAAGCACTCTCCCAGTACGGAGTCGACCTGAACCAGAAAGCCCTTGACGGTGAGCTTGATCCGGTGATCGGAAGGGATGAAGAGGTGCAGAGGGTGATGCAGATCCTGATCCGTAAAACCAAGAACAATCCTATCCTCATCGGGGAACCGGGGACTGGTAAGACGGCTATTGTCGAGGGGCTTGCACAGCGTATCGTCAACAAAGAAGTGCCTTTGAGCCTGCAGAACATGCGTGTGATCTCTCTCGATATGAGCCGTCTGATCGCCGGTGCAAAATACAGGGGAGAGTTCGAAGACAGGCTCAAAGCAGTGGTCGATGAAGTCAAAGAGGCTGCCAACGTCATTCTCTTCATCGATGAGATACATACCATAGTAGGGGCAGGGGCGAGTGAAGGAAGTATGGATGCTGCGAACATCCTCAAGCCTGCGCTTGCACGTGGTGAGCTGCATACTATCGGTGCGACCACATTGAAAGAGTACAGAAAGTACTTTGAGAAAGATGCCGCGCTTCAGAGACGTTTCCAGCCGGTCAAGGTCGATGAACCGAGCATTAACGAGGCATTGCAGATACTCAGAGGTATCAAGGATAGACTCGAAGCACACCATAATGTCACCATTACCGATGCGGCACTGGTAGCAGCGGCGAAGCTGTCTGACCGTTACATTAC
>Ga0256913_10000205_pt1 | contig 28952 bp, 20 predicted proteins | sample Axial_MatmetaG_FD_185970 | JGI IMG/M metagenome (GOLD analysis project Ga0256913, IMG submission 185970) | Deep-sea worm associated microbial mat communities from Axial Seamount, Juan de Fuca Ridge, Pacific Ocean - Axial_Mat | ecosystem: Environmental > Aquatic > Marine > Oceanic > Microbial... | reverse complement strand
TGGTGCTTTTTATTCTTTATCCTCTAAGCGCCATTGTACGACGGGCTTTTACCTCCAATGGGTTGTTGTCAGCTCGTGAGCTTTTATATGTGTTTAACCATGCGCGGTATCTTACGGCCATAAAAAACAGTGTGCTTTTAGGGGCTTTGGTTGCAACACTTGCTACTTTCATGGGCTATATCTTTGCTTATAGTATAGTAAAGGCGCGTGTCCTCTACGCAGGATTTTTTCGAAAGATTGTCTTACTCCCTATGATTTCACCGCCGTTTATGTTTGCCCTGTCGGTTATTCTTCTTTTTGGGCGTAATGGTCTGATTACGGCACGCTTATTAGGTCTTGATATACCAGGCGGAATATATGGACTGAAAGGACTTTTAATTGTACAGAGTATAGCTTTGTTTCCCATTGCATATGTAACACTTGCAGGCATACTTGCTGGTATTCATCCAGATCTGGAAACTTGTGCCATGAATATGGGAGCAGGGCGTGCGCGTGCGTTTTTCTCTGTTACCTTACCGCTTTCCTTGCCTGGGGTCTTTGCCTCATGGCTTTTGGTTTTTGTACTATCTATGACTGATTTTGGCAACCCTATTATTATTGGAGGTAATTATAATGTACTGTCTGTACAAACCTATATGGAATTTACGGGGATGGGTAATCTCACACGTGGATCCCTGCTTGCAATCTTGCTATTAGTACCTACGCTGTTTGTTTTTTTTGCACAGCGTGCTATCTTGAAAAAGAAGTCTTATGTAACAGTTACCGGTAAAACCTCACGTGCGTATGGAAATCCTGTGAGTTCTTTGGCTAGAAAGATACTTTTTTTGTTTTGTGTGCTAGTGATTGGGTTTTGTCTTTTGCTATACGTTACTATCATATTGGGAAGTTTTATCAATGTCTGGGGAGTTGATTGGACGCCTACATTTAAACATATAAAGTATAGCATTGATGTGGGATGGCGCACGATGATGCGTACATTGTTTCTTGCTGCTCTTGCTACACCTATAACTGCATTGCTTGGTATGATAATAGCAGCACTTGTGATGAGAAGGAAATTCTTTGGACAGCGAATTATGGAGATTGTATCAATCCTCAGCTACGCAATTCCGGGAACTGCAGTGGGTATTGGATATATCTTAGCTTTTAACGCAGCACCTTTTAGATGGTCGGGAACTGCTTTTATCCTAGTAATGTGTTATGTGTTTCGCAATATTCCCATAGGAGTGGAATCCGCAACTGCGGCACTACGACAAATTTCTTCTGATATTGAAGAAGCGTCCATGAATCTGGGGGCAGGTTTTGGACGTAGCTTCCGACGTATTACGCTTCCTTTGTTGCGTCCTAGTCTTTTTGCGGGAGCCTCGTATTCGTTCATCAGAAGCATGACTGCTATCAGTGCTATTATTTTTCTTGTTTCTGCTCGATGGAATCATATTACCGTTCTTATTTTGGCACAGACAGAAATATTGCGCCTTGGTGTGGCTTCTGCACTCTCTACCATGCTCATTCTTGTGATTATGCTTTTTGTGGGACTCATCACACGGGTTACTGGTTTGCGTAAAGGAGCAATATTTAATACGGTAAGTTAATCATGGGGCAGGAATATTTACGGCTTGATAATGTAGTTAAAATATTTCATTCAGGAAACAAGCAACAAGTAACAGCACTTGATCATATATCATTATGTGTAGAAAAAGCGCAATTTACAACTTTGTTGGGACCATCCGGATGTGGGAAAACAAGCTGTTTGCGTATTATTGCAGGATTTGAAACGCAGGATTCCGGCAATATTTATGTAAATGGAAAAAAAATAAACGATGTGCCCGCTTTTCGCCGTAATATGCCAATGGTCTTTCAAAATTATGCCCTGTTTCCCCATCTGAATGTGTTTGAAAACATTGCATATGGACTGCGTGTACGCAAGGTAGGGAGATCTCACATACAAAAGAAAGTAAAAGAAATCTGTCGAGTGGTACGACTCCAGCATATGGATCAACGCTATCCAGGTGAATTGTCGGGAGGCCAACAACAACGAGTGGCGCTTGCTCGCGCACTTGTGTTAGAGCCAGAGATTATGCTGTTCGATGAACCTCTGTCTAATCTGGATGCAAAAATGAGGGTGCAAACACGTGCAGAAATCAAACGCCTGCAAAAACTTTTTGGGATTACTGTACTTTATGTAACGCATGATCAAGAGGAAGCACTGAGTGTGTCTGATCAGGTTATAGTTATGAATCAAGGAAAAGTACTGCAGGCGGCAAAACCTCAAGAAGTGTACAATGCCCCAGCAGACCTTTTCGTTGCAGACTTTATTGGGCAGACCAATTTTATTACTGCGCAAGTGCTTGAAGATATGCAAGACACAGTAATAGTACTTTTGGAAGGACAAAAGATGCAAGCACGAAAAGGGAAAAAACAAAAACCCAAAGGGTCCTTCAAAAAAGGTGAAAAGGTAATACTGAACATTCGTCCAGAAGTAATGCACCTCTATCTAGAAGAAAACAAAGGATTTAAAGCAGAGTTGAAGAAAATAGATTTTCTGGGACCTTTTACCGAATACACAATTGCCTTGGATTCGACAGAGCTTACTGTTATACAGTCAAGCGGTGAACAGGAAGGTTTTGATATGCGAGAAGGTGCAATAGTCTTTGTGCATATTCCTGCAAAACGGTTTACTGCACATAAAGAGGAAGAAACATGATAAAGCTACACACACATGTGCGTAGACATGGTAGTTACCAATTGGAATGCAAAACATACTATCCCCTATCGAGTGGAGCAAAAAATCGCTATTTAGTATCTTTATACTTGTTTTTTCCACAAAGTTTAAATATTAACAGAAAGCAATATAGTGTACCTCAGGTATTGCAAGACTGTACTACGTATACACGTTTTTCATCTCCTTCTATGACTATTGGAGAACTGTTAGATGTATATAATCGACAAAGCCCCTTGCAGCGTATTAAGAAAATGCTTGAAAAGGTGCGTGAAGAAAAAAGTTATTCTTTGACTGATTTAGAGCATGAATGTAAAACGCTCGTTAATGCGTATCGCGTGGCCATGCGGCATAAGAACAAAATTTCCATAAAAACAAAGGATGGTGTACCATGGTATACGCGCATTACACAGTATGTGGATGAAGTGGTGTGCTTTTTGAAAGAAGTGCGCACGGTGTTTTCTCTTGTAAGTCAATATATTCCTGAATCGAAAACTCTTCTTTTATGGACAGATGAATCCATCTCTGTTATTTTTGTAAAATATATAGGACTTCTCGTGCGGTACGAAGAAAAGCATTTTACTCAGCATCCTGCAAAAACCTTGTTTCAACCGATGTTGTTTGATAATCAGCAATATGGCATTGAGAAAGGATTTGTTTCTTCCTGTGCTGATGATGCACGCATACAAAGAGAATATATCTACCGTTGCGGAGAATTAAAGAAATGGTCGCAGTCGGTTCTTTATCTGGAAACGCAAAGAAGAATACGTGCAGTAGGATCTGTACACATGGTGGCGGGCATTGCAGCTGCCGTAGGAATGACATTTTCGGTAATCGCCGCACTCTTTGCCACACGATTTTTTCCTAGTTACAGTTCGCCGTGGATTCTTGTTATCATTATTTCTTATATCTTTAAGGATCGAATCAAAGAAGTGCTACGTAATATTTTACTCAAAATGCTGCCACACGTGCTCAGTGATCGTGATAACAAGTTGATTGATCCTACCGTTAAACAAAAAAATAAGAACATAGGGCATTCAAGGATGACTGTCGAATATCTCAAGATTGGGCAGCTGCCAGGGCACATTAAGAAAGCCTGGCGTGTGTTTCATCATCCTTTGTCAGATCCTGAACGGCAGGAAAAAGTCATGTATTTGAAAAAAAACTTGCTGATAGAACCGCAAAAAATACTTAAACAACACAGTAGGGTACATGGATTGACAGAGATCGTTCGTCTTAAGTGTCAGGAATGGGTCAAAGAAATGAATGATAGGGCAGATGTACATGCATTTCATGATGGATCTTTCATTCGTAAGGTTATTCCTAAGAATTACGAAGTGCCTCTTTTACTTGAATTACGAGATGAGAGGAGAAAGAAGATTTATATACAACGATTTAGGATCTTATTGGATTATAACGGCATTATTGACATCGATCGAGTGACTACCAACAAGGAAGTGAATGAAGACAACTCTATCGAAAGCTCTACAACCGTATGAAGAAGATAGTAAAAGTGTTCTCTTTGACATATGAAAAAAGATGCGTTATAATAAGTTTCAATTATGGGTGACATTAAATCTTCATATGAACTAGCGATGGAACGACTTAAAGATTTACCTTCTGATAAAGAGGGGCTGCGGATACATCGTTTAAAGGACCAGGGAAAACGCCTTCTTGCGGCAATGCGTAAGGATTCACGCATGAATGTTGCAGCAGCTTTCCCTAAAGGTCCAGATGAGGTTCACGTAAAGGAGGGGTTTTTAGAAGCCTTGCTTGCCAATATTGTACTTCCAGCCAATGAAGAACAGATGAAAGAATTATCTTTGATACGGAAAGGATTTTCTTTTATCGTGAAGCGGGAGGACAGTATGATATCCTTCTTTGCTCAACTGGAGGAATTGTTTCAGTATTATTTGCAAAACACGCGTAATGCGGAAGAATCTCTAAAAGACCAATTTACACATATTATACGACAGAAAGAACAAATGCTTGAGAAACAGGGAATGCGTGTGAATATAGATGTGACGAAACTACCAGAGTTTATTGAGCAGCTGCGGACGCATAGAAGAGAAATTCAAAGAAGGAGCGAACCGGTGCTTAACGATTTAAAAAAGTCGTTGCGGCAACTTGTGTGGTAGCTTGTTAAGCAGGCGTGCGAACAGGGGTGGAATCTTAGTGTGTCAATTCATTGTGGTTTAGTTGGTCTGCCCAATGCGGGTAAAAGTACTATTTTTAATGCGTTGTCAAGAGGCGGTGCAGAAGTAGGGAATTTTCCTTTTTGTACTATTCAACCAAATCAGTGTCTTACTCCTGTTCCCGATGAGCGGTTGCATACAATTGCTCGGGTTTTTTCTTCTCAAAAACAAATACCAGCTATGATGGAATTTGTAGATATTGCAGGACTTGTAGAAGGTGCTTCAAAAGGTGAGGGGATGGGAAACCAGTTTCTTGCACATATCAGAAACGCCTCTGTTGTACTACATGTATTGCGTTGTTTTGATGATGAAGATGTGGTCCATATAAAAGGCGGAGTAGATCCGCTGCGCGATCGTGAAATAGTTGATACCGAATTGCTACTGGCTGATATGGAATCAGTTCAGCGACGTCTTGAGAAGATGAAGAAGAAAAGGCATGCGGAAAAGGAAAAAGAGTATCGGTGTATGGAAGAGATCTTGACTCATCTGGAAAAAGGAGAGGCTCTCAGGTCGTTCTCTTTTCCTGAAGATCTGGTATGGATGCAACGAGATTTTTTTAGCGCAAAACCTGTTTTGTATATATGCAACGTGTCCGAGAATATGACAGATTATGAACGTGCACACGTGCAAGATCTAAAAAAACAACTTGGAGATACTGAACGAGTACTGGAGCTTGCGGGTAAGCTTGAAGCAGATATTGCGGCATTAAACGATGCCGAAGAAAGAAGTCTTTTTCTCAAGGAAATGCGCATCCAGGAACCAGGACTTAATAAACTTATTCGAGAAGCATACGGATTGCTTGGATTGGGAACCTTTTTTACAGCAGGCGTAAATGAAACACGTGCGTGGTCATTTACGCAAGGTAGTTGGGCATTAGATGCTGCGGACCTGATTCATAGTGATTTTAAGAAAGGGTTTATCTGTGCGGATGTGTATCATTATGAAGACTTGATGGAGCATCCTTCAGAAAAAGAGTTAAAAGCTGCAGGGAAGATTCGTCGTGAAGGTAAAGAATATCTTGTACGTGATGGTGATATCATATTTTTTCGATGGAATCTTTGAGAATATGTAGGGCTTTTCCTTTCTATCTAAACACACTACAATGATGAAAATAGGGCTATATTTATGCGATGTGTGATATTAGGGGCGGGATCTGTCGGTTTTCAGATTGCAAAACAGCTTTCTTCCGAGGGATGGGATGTTGTTCTTATAGAAAAAGACCAGGAAATAATCAGAACAGTGAGCAATAAACTGGATTGTCTGATATTAGAAGGGGCAATACCTAATTTTATATTACTCCACAAAGCAGATATTGAATCGGCAAATTATTTCATAGCAACCACCGATTCTGATGAGGTAAATATGATTTCATGTGGAGTCGTTGCCGCAGAAGCAGAAAAACCAGTTAAAATTGCGCGTGTACGAAACATTGAATATTCGCATGTAGGTACACATAAAAGAAAGTTTCTTGACATTGATTTTATCGTCAATCCTGATATTGAAGCTGCAGAAGGTATTTTAGACAGTATTGCTTCAGGTGCTATGAGCGAAGTCATTACATTTGCTGAGTCTGACATTCAAATCCGAGATTTTTTTGCAGATGAAAATACTGAGATTATCGATATGAAGGTGAGCGAACTCTTCCGGCTTACTACACATCCCTTTTTAATTACTACTGTATTACGGAAAGACGAAGTTTTGGTTCCTTCAGGAGATTTTACTATTTGTAAAGAAGACGTCTTGTACATAGCAGCTAAACAAGATCATTTTGACACGATTGTGACCGACTTTGGTAAACGACGTCGCCAAATTCGTAAAATAGTCATCATTGGCGGCGGGAGAATAGGACGGTACTTAGCTGAGCGGTTATTGGAATTACAAAAGAAACATAAAGGACATTTTCCCTGGAGTAAGAAAAGAGGTTCAGAAAAAGTATCAGTATGTATTGTTGATTATAACATGGATGTGTGTAAGAAACTTGCGCTTGACTTTTCCGAAGCTTTGATTATTCATGCAAATCTTTCAGAAGAGGATATATTCGAAGATGAGAACATAAAAGATGCAGATCTTGTTATCTCGGTAACTGACAACCAAGAGTTTAATATAGTAGCAGCACAGTATGCGAAGGCACGTGGTATAAAACATAGCATAGCTTTGGTAATTAAAAACAGTTATACTGCGATTGCGTCAAAACTTGGTATAGATGTTGCTGTGAGCAAGAAAGCAGCAGTTATAGGATCAATCTTACGGTACATTCGACGACATGATTTGAAAAGCTTTCATACTATTCTCGAGGGTCGTTTGGAAATCTGGGAGCTTGAAGTTTCCGAAGATTCTCCCGCCGCTCGGTGTGCGATTAAAGAATTGGATTTGGGTAAGGGAAATTCGCTTATTGTAGGACTTTCTCGTTCGGGGGAGGAAGGGGGAATGCGTCTTCCGGGTGGAGAGGATATTATCTTTCCTTTTGACCACATAGTGCTTATTGCCGAACAATCAGAAGTGGAAAAGCTTGATGCACTCTTCGCAGGAAAACAGTAATGCGTATAGTTATTAGAGTTACTGCTACTATTGTCCTTATTTTTACTGCATTCATGATTTTGCCACTTATCGTTGCTTTTGTTTATCATGAATCACTAGCCCCCTTTCTTCTTCCCATGATTGTTGTTATTCCTTCTATAATTGTATTACTTTTCTTCTTACAAAAGGTAAAAGATTATCTTCCTGTTCGCCATTCGTTTGTGGTGGTTGTGTTTAGCTGGTTAATCAGCGCAGTGATTGGTGCATTGCCTTTTATCTATGCTCAGGTTATGCCCACATGGGTGGATGCAATCTTTGAAACAATGTCAGGATTAACTACCACAGGAGCTTCTATTTTAAGTGATATTGAAGCATTACCAAAATCTTTGTTATTCTGGCGATCTTGTACACATTGGTTGGGTGGCATGGGTATTATTGTGTTGACAGTTGCCATCCTCCCTTTGTTGGGAGTAGGAGGTGTCAAACTCTTGCAGGCAGAAGCCCCGGGACCAAGTCTCGATAAGATTACGCCTACGATTGGAAAGGCAGCAAAAATTCTTTGGATGACATATGTATTGTTTACAGTGCTAGAAACGTTGATGCTAAGAATGGGTGGAATGAGTTTTTTTGATGCATTAACACATACTTTTGGTACGGTAGCTACAGGGGGATTTTCACCTAAAAATGCCAGTGTAGGATATTACCATTCAGCTTATATTGAATGGGTAATTATACTGTTTATGCTTTTAGCTGGAATAAATTTTGTTTTGTACTTTCGTCTTGTGTCAAGAGATTTCCGATCTGTATTTGAAGATGTGGAGTTTCGGGTGTATATAGCTGTGTTCTTTTTTGCTTCGCTTATCATTGGCTTGAATCTTTGGTATAGTGGCAGGGGAGTCTCAGATAGTTTTAGAAGTGCAGCCTTTCATGGAGCTTCCATCTTGACAACTACTGGGTTTGCGACAGAAGATTTCTTACAATGGCCAAAATTATCTCAAGCAGTACTTTTAGCATTGATGTTTGTAGGTGGATCTGCTGGATCGACAGGAGGAGGAATTAAAGTTATCCGTATTGTTATTTTAGCTAAACAGGCATTGCATAGCCTGTATTCCTTACTTAGTCCACGTGCAGTATACCAGCTCAGAGCGGGAAAAATACCTATAGAAGCAGATATACAGCGGAATGTGAGTGGTTTTTTGTTTCTTTACCTACTTATAGTATTGATTACAACTGTTATCCTGTCTTCAGGAGGCAACGATTTGTTCACATCATTTTCAGGGAGTCTTGCAATCTTGGGTAATATCGGACCAGGATTTGGCAAGCTTGGGCCAGCACTAAATTATGGAGCCCTTTCTCTGCCCATCAAGGGATATCTTAGTTTTGTCATGATGTTAGGGCGTTTGGAGCTGTTTACTGTATTAGTTCTCTTTGTACCACGAACAAAGAGAGGGTAGCCTATTGATGACTGCAGATGCTATTGTGCAGGTGTTACGACAGTATCAAGACAGCAAGCGAGCACAAAAACTTCAGAAGTTTTTTAAGACAGGAAAAGGTGAATATGGTCAGGCAGATGTTTTTTGGGGAATCAGAGTTCCACAACTTCGAACGATTGCGCAACACTATACACAGCTTTCTTTAGTAGAACTAGAAATGCTTTTACATTCTTTAGTGCACGAGTGCCGGTTTACGGCGCTTGTGTTGTTGGTGCAACGTTTTAAAAAGGCAAACGAAGGACTGCAGAAATCTCTATTGCGTGTATATTTGCGTAATACTCATATGATCAATAACTGGGATCTTGTGGATATCAGCGCTCCTTATATTATTGGGCCATTTTTGACCAAGGAGTTAAACGGAATTCAATACCGTTTAGCAGCATCGCATTCTTTGTGGGAACGCCGTATAGCGGTGCTTAGTCATTTTTACCTTATCCGAAAGGAACGTGACTATGAACAAGTATTAGATTTTATGCGCCTTTTCTTTTGTGACTCCGAAGATCTTATTCATAAGGCTGTAGGTTGGATGCTACGTGAGTTAGGAAAAAGAAATCAAATCATGCTTGAAAAGTTTCTTGACCTTTACGCTACGCAAATGCCGAGGGTAATGCTGCGATATGCAATCGAAAAGTTTAACCCACAAAGTCGTCGGTTGTACCTTTCTAAAAAAATATAACTTGACAGACATAATCTAATATGTTTAATTATTGAAGTAACTATATTATTATTAAGGAGGAATTTGTATGAAACGATTTTTATCTGTTCTAATGTTATTAAGTGTGGGAGTGGTTTTGTTTGCGTTTGGAAGTTCAGAAACATATCCAACAAAGTCCATTACCATTATTGTCCCTTCAAAGGCGGGAGGATCTACTGATGCAACCGCTCGGAAATTTGCGCAAGTGGCTAAAAAATATTGGAAGCAGGCAAATTTTGTTGTTGAGAATATAGGAGGCTCAGGAGGTCTTAAAGGATTTGATAAGATTGCGAGTGCTGATCCTGATGGATATACGCTTGGTATGGTATTTACGCCACAGTTAGTGGCACACGTGGTATCTGGATTAGCCCATTATAATCTTGACAGTTTTCATATAGTAGGAAACTTTGTAGAAGATCCTGGCATTGTTGTGGTTCCAGCTGATAGTGATATCAATAATCTTGATGATCTTAAAGAGGCAGCAATGAACAAACGGATAGTGGTTGCGGTAAATGGCATAGGAAGTGACGATTATATCGTGGCAAAGGATTTTGAAAAGATAGCGGGAGTATCTTTTGATTTATTTCCCACAGCAGGATCCACGGAGCAAAAATCGGCGATTCTAGGGAATCATCTGGATGCATCTTTTATGAATCTTTCTCAAATGCTTGCACAATTTCGGGCAGGGAAGGCAAAAATAATTGCCATTACTACAAAAGAAAGATCTCCTATAGAAGAGTCCATACCTACCGCTCAGCAACAGGGATACAATGTGTATATGGTTGCTACACGAGGTATGGTAACACAAGCAGCGGTGGATCAAGCGATTCTCAAGGCATTAGATGGTCTGGTGGGAAAGGTTCTTAATGATAGTGATTTTAAGGATGCGATGAAAAAACAGCTGATAGCGGTTGCACCTATGGATGGGAAAATGTACAAAGACTACCTCATGAACTTGCAAATACAAACACAACGTGTGTATGATGAAAATCCATGGTAAGATTTATAAAACATGACCCGCAAGATATTAGATATCATTATCTTGACCGGATTAACTTTAGTGGCGGTGCTTCTTTATGTAAGCACCGCACAGTATCCTCAGAGTGTACAACATAGCACGGCTTCGTATGTACGCTTTCTTTCTGCTAGTTTAGCAATGCTGGCTGTTATACAAATTGGTATTAGTGTAAAAAAGATTGCAGAACAGGAAAAAGTGTTTTTTTATACAAACCGACGTCGGTTTTTCACCCTTTTAGCTTTGCTTGTTTTATACGTAGTGGTTATCTTTTTCCTTGGCTTTATGTTGGCAACCATGTTTTTTCTTCCTAGTACCATGTACGCTATGGGTTATCGAAACAAGAAAATAATAGTGATATCTTCCATAGGACTTCTATTATTTCTAGAACTTATCTTTGTTATGTTTTTACGTGTTCCTCTACCGCGAGGATATTTCTTTTAAGGAGGCTACAATGGATATTATGCTGGTGCTAAGCACACTCTTTACGGGAAAGAACATGCTAGCAGTTGTTATGGGTACACTATCAGGCATTATAGTGGGGGGTATCCCAGGGTTGACAGCAACTATGGCAGTGGCACTGCTTATTCCTGTTACTTTTTCTTTATCACCTATTACAGGTCTTATTCTTATGGGTGGTGTGTACTGTGGCGCTATGTATGGTGGATCTATTCCTGCGATCTTACTACACACGCCGGGTACGCCTGCAGCTGCTGCTACTGCTTTAGATGGCTATCCTTTATCGCGACAGGGACATGGTGGGCTTGCCTTGCGTGTGTCGGTTGTGGCAAGCTTCGTTGGCGGCACTTTTTCGGCTTTGCTTTTGCTTATTGTGGCACAACCTTTGGCTGAGATATCTTTAAAGTTTGGACCTGCGGAGTATTTTCTTTTAGCACTCATGGGACTAGCAGGGATTGTTTCTTTATCAGAAGATAATCTCATAAAAGGGCTGATCTCGGGATTTTTGGGCCTTGGGCTAGCAGTAGTAGGAACAGATGTTATTTCGGGTCAGTTACGTTATACAATGGGTGTCAAAGACTTATATGATGGTATATCTTTTATGCCTGCCTTAATAGGAATGTTTTCGATTACACAAATGTTAGAATTAACAGGATATGATCGCATCGTAAAGGAAGGTATCGATATTACATCGATTAAACGAGAGAAAATGCCCCCGGGTATGGGAAAATTTATAAGTGTGGGTACACTTACAGGAACAATGGTGGGTGTATTACCAGGTGAAGGCGCAACTATTGCTGCATTTGTTTCTTATAATATCGCAAAACAAATTTCTGATCGCAAAGAAGATTTCGGAAAGGGAAATCCGCAGGGAATAGCAGCCGCAGAGGCGGGAAATAATGGATGTGTAGGGGGCTCGCTTATTCCGCTTTTAACTTTGGGAATTCCAGGTAACAGTGTAGCAGCTGCATTGTTAGGTGGATTACTCATCCATGGATTGATTCCAGGACCTGATCTTTTTACACAACACGCACACATTACATATGGATTTATTCTTTCGCTCTTTCTAGCAAATATTGTGTTTTGGATAGTGGGTATGTTATTTGCACCGTATTTCTCACGTATTTCCTTAACACCTTCAGCCATTCTTATTCCCGCAGTTAGTACCTTTGCTATTGTGGGTGCATATGCGATGAATAACAGTATATTTGATATATGGGTTATGCTTATATTTGCTTTGTTGGGATTGCTTCTTAGTAAGACAGGCTTTTCTACAAGCGCAGTAGTTCTTGGTATGATATTGGGACCGATAGCGGAAAAAGGTTTTGCGCAAGCACTTATTATTTCAGGCGGATCCATAATGATTTTCTTTCAATCTTCTATCGCGCGCATACTGTGGGGTCTTATTGCTGTCTTGCTCATTCCCCCTGTAATAAATATTGTACGAAGAAAACTAAAGAATAAATAAAAACCGCCCTCAAAGAGAAGGCGGAAAAGGAGATATAATTAAGTTATCAGAAAATTTGTAACAAGTCTAGGCTAATCTGAGTTTATTTTTGGTAAAGCGCTGTAAGCTATATACAAATGCGTACAAAGCAGCTGCAATGAAGTATAAGAAAATTTCAGCACCCAAACCCCATCCTTGTAGCATAACTATTTTTCTTCCCATAAAGAAAAGTGTAGAGCTTAACAAGAGCAAGATAGTTTCATACCAGGCATTCTTCAAACGTAACCAGCCTTGCACCACACTTGTAAAGGTAAGTGCTCCCAAACTTGCAATAATAAATACCCCAACACCAGCAAAGAAGGAATGTACTCCTTCTAAAAGCAGGATAGGATTGAATATAAATACAAAGGGTATAATAGCAGTCCTTAGGTCGTAGATAAATCCAGTTATTCCCACAGGGACAGGATCTGTTTTTGCGATAGCTGCTGCAGTATATGCAGCAAGTCCTACTGGAGGTGTGTCATCAGCGATAATACCGAAATAGAAACAGAACAGGTGAGCAGCAATGAGAGGAATTTCTATGCCCATATTAGCACCAAGTTTTGTGATGATTGGAACAGTAATAGAAGCCATGACCACGTAGGTGGCAGTGGTTGGCAGCCCCATACCAATGATAATACTGAAGAAAGCAGTTAGAAATAGCAATAAAAGAATATTGCCAAGAGAAAGGTACTCAACAATTTGGATAATAAGACTTCCTAATCCCATGTTTACAATGCCAACAATAATCCCAGCTGCAGCTGTTGCTAATGCGACTGGCAGCATATTGATGGCACCTTGAATTAAACCCTCGATGATAGCGAACGTCCAAGAGCGTATTGCGAACAATAGTGATGTTTTTCTTATCAATGCTTCAATGAGTGCACGTAATAGGCTTATGAGAAAAAGTGCTCCTATTGCGTAAAAAACAGAAAGGGTGGGAGTTCGACGGACAACAACTAATTCATAAATAAGAATAGAGAGGGGAATAAGATGATGGAATCCTCGATGGAATACTTCAGTTAAGCGAGGTAATTCTTTTGAGCTGAGTTTTCTTAAATTTAACTTGTTTGCTTCTAGGTGCGTGATGTAAAACAATGCAATATACGAAATAACTGCGGGAATAATTGCAGCTTTAATAATACTGAAATAACTGGTCCCTAAGTATTCTGCCATAATAAATGCGGCTGCTCCCATTATGGGCGGCATAAGCTGTCCATTTGTACTGGCTGCAACTTCTGTTGCAGCTGCAATTCTTGCAGGATAACCTACTTTTTTCATCAGTGGAATGGTAAAGGTTCCTGTGGTTACTACATTTGCGATGCTTGATCCAGAAACCATTCCTGACAAACCACTAGAAATAACTGAAGCTTTAGCAGGCCCTCCTTTAAAGCGACCTAATACCGATATGGCAGAATCGTTAAAAAACGCACCAGCACCCAAACGTTCCAGTAATGTTCCGAACAAAACGAATAAGAATACAATTCTTGATGAAACATCCAGTGGTACGCCAAAAATACCTTCTGTAGAAAGTACGATTTGACTGATGTAGCGTGGAAAACTTATACCTTTAAATGCGAAGATACCAGGCATAGATTCGCTAAAGAATGCATACAGCGAGAGAATAATTACCAGTAGTGTCATAGGAAGACCTATAGACCTTCGTGAAGATTCCAGGACAATGAGTACAAGCAAAATGCTTACGATGGTATCGTACAAAGAAGGATTTCCTGAGTTTTGCATTATAGAGTTCCAGGCAAGGAGAATATATAACGCTCCGAACACTCCTAATACAATAAGTAGCAGGTCTAAAAGGGGAATGCGTTGTTTATGATGTAAAAAAGGAATGCTTTTTATATCCCTTTTTTTAATGAGTGGGATACTACAAAATGCCAATGCGAGAGCAAAGGCAAGATGAATTGCGCGAGTCTGTGTACTGTCAAGGATGATAAACTTGGGCAGTGAGAGTTGAAATAATGACCAGAGTAATGCTAAAATTCCTGTGATAAGGTAAAGCACTCCTGATAGATCGCGATCGGTTTTAAATTCAATAGTATAGTTTTTATTTTGCATTAATGATACCCTTGAGATTTATTGTGGTTAAATAACAAAAAGCACGAGTAAATAACTCGTGCTTTTTAATAAGTTTGTTTAGCGAAGCATGTCGGGAACTTTGATCCCTGCTTCGTCATAGTATCTTAAAGCACCTTTATGTAGAGGAGCTGAAAGTCCTGCCAAAAGATCCTCAGGGCCTTTTAATACACTGAGTGCAGGATGCAGAGCAATGAATTCAGAGAAATTCTCAAACACTGCTTTTGTTACCTGATACACAATTTCTTCTGGCACCTTAGTCGAGCTAACCAATGTTGCTTTTACACCAACCGATCGTGTGTCCGAAGTATTTTTTGCTTGTGGATAGAAAGACTGAGGAATGGTAGATATTGCGTAAAAAGGCTGTTCTTGAATAAGCTTTTCTACTTCAGGACCCATAATATTTACAAGTATGACTTTTCTTCTTCCAGAGCTTGCTTCTTTAATAGCTCCACTGGGGTGACCAACGGTGTAAAAGAAGGCATCAATACGCGAGTCTTGGAGTAATCCAGGAGCTTCAGCAGGCTTTATAAATTCTGCTTTCAATGAATCTTCAGCGACACCAAAAGCCATAAGCACCTCACGGCTGTTTTGTAACGTTCCAGATCCAATGTTTCCGATATTTACCCGCTTACCTTTAAGGTCTCTAATGCTTTTTATTTTACTGTCAACTGCAGCAACAAGAGTTACAGATTCAGGATGCATAGAAAATACAGAACGAAGCTCTTTTTGCGCACCCAAACTTTCCCATTCGGCTTTACCATTGTATGCTTGATACTGCCGATCAGACTGAGCAACACCGAAATCAAGATCACCCGCTAATACCGCATTGATATTAAATACTGACCCCCCTGTCGACTGGACAGTGGCACGTATGGAATGCATTTCAGTACTTTTATTAACAAGCCTACTAATAGCCCCCCCTACTGGATAGTACACACCGGTTACTCCGCCAGTTCCAATAGTGATAAATTTTGATTTACCTGACTCTCCTGCGCCACTTGCGAAAGAGATACCAGCGATGACCATGAATAGTATTAAAATTGTTAATACGCGTTTCATAGAACCTCCTAAAAAAGAAATTTGAGTCTAAATGTATCATATTACAACATATTTGTCAAGTAGGAAAAAAGAAAACTTTATAATTCTTTGCAAGGATGTATTTTTGAATTTTGAATGTTAAGTAATGATAACTTATCAAAGGCTTGACTAGAAATAAAAAGAATGTTATATTTATGTGAGTTATTAAAATTATTGTAATTTCTTTGTATTTTCTATGTTTTCATATAGAATACGTAATTACGATGAGTGTATGAACATGCTAATGGGATGCTGTGAATGCGCATACGGTTGCTTTACGGATTGCAAAGTGTTCAAAGAACTAAGTAAAGCTATGTCGTGCTAAATGCACTAGCTCCTAGCGTGTAGAAATCATGAAAGGAGGTTTGTATGAACCAATCAAGTGTAAAAGGTATATTTATCGCATTATTTGCGAGTATACTTGTATTTTTTCTTGTTTTACCTTTTTTTAGTGCGCAACATGCGCTTTTAATAGGTGTTATTGCTCTTTTGGTGGTCTTGTGGACAAACGAAGGGCTTCCGTTGGGTGTGGTATCGCTGTTGCCGATTCTTCTGTTTCCCATGCTGGGCATTCTTTCAGTTAATGCGACAGTAGCAAACTATTCAAAATCAACTATCTTTCTCTTTCTTGGTGGATTTATGCTTGCAATTGCTACGGAAAAGATAGGATTGCATACTGTTATCGCCAATAAACTTTTGTCATTGTTCCCCAATACACCCCGGGGAATTATGTTTTCATTGGGCTTAACAGCAGCTGTAATCAGTGGACTCGTGGCAAACACGACTACCACTCTATTGCTTGTTCCTATTGCGTTGTTTCTTAGCGAAAAGCGAGATTTAAAAATGCGATTTGTGCTCAGCGTTGCCTATGGAGCTACCATAGGTGGTATTATGACACCGATTGGTACACCTCCAAATGCTATTTTGATGGGATTTTTAGAGGATCAGAATCTTGAAGCGCTTCCGTTTGTGGGGTGGATGGGGCTCACCATTCCTCTAGCGATTGCCATGCTTCTTATTATGCCCTATATCCTTTCATTTGGTTTGAAAAACATTCCTTTGCAGCAACCTTCTGGTACTACAACACTCAATGGTGAACAGAAACGCTTGGTGTATATTTTGGTAGCAATGATTTTCCTCTTGTTAATCAATTCTCCGATCAAACCCTATTACACAGGGTTAGGGTTGAATGAGAAAGCAATATTACTTGGTGCTGGTTTGTTGATGTTTTTTCCCAAGATTGGGTTTCTTGAATGGACAGATGCAAGAAAGATTCCCTATGAAATCATGTTTCTTTTTGGCGCAGGATTTTCCATAGCCAAAGCTTTTTCTGCTACAGGATTAGCAAAGACGGTAGCTTCTTTGCTTTTAGGAGTTACTTCATTTGGTCCAGTGTTGTTGCTTTTTATTGTGGCTCTACTTATTGCGTCTACTACGGAATTAACAAGCAATACGGCGCTTACCTCTATAGCACTTCCTATTATATTTGCCTTAGGGCAGCAAGTTTCGTCAGTAAGTACGAATCTTATGCTTATGGTGGCCACTGTTTGTGCCAGCTATGCTTTTATGTTGCCGATTGCGACGCCTCCCAATGCTATCGCGGCAGGTAGTGGAGCAGTGCGAACCAAGGATATGATCAAGTTTGGTGTATATCTTAATATAGTTGGTATTGTGCTTATTGTTATTTTTGCGAATGTATTTTGGGTTTACTTTTTGAAGTAAGCACTGCATAAGGCAGATCCGGTGGGTCTGCCTTTTCTTTTGTATATATTTTATAGGATCTAATATGTGATAACGTTATACAATTGTAAAATAATGTGTACTCCTATGCTATAATGATAAAAGCAGGCAAGAATGCAAAAAGAACAGGAGTATATGAAGCGGGTGTTGTTTCTCGCATGTAAGGGAAGAGGAAAGGTGGCTCCTAATCCTCTTGTGGGAGCAGTGATTGTAAGGGATTCTCAGATTATAGCAGAAGGCTGGCATCATCATTATGGTTCGACACATGCAGAGGTCGAAGCGTTACGGCAGGCTGGAAGTAAAGCCCGTGGGGCAGATATGTTTGTTAATCTCGAACCTTGCTCTCGTCATTGGGAAGGAAAACATCATCCTCCTTGTACTGATGCCATTATTTCGGCGGGTATTCGTCGGGTATATATTGCGCATATGGATCCCCATCCTTATGTTCATGGAAGTGGTATTAGTACTTTACGTACTCATGGTATTTCGGTCTCACTTGGGCTGCTTGCAGATAAGGCACATGCACTTAACGAAGTGTATACACATTATGTGCGTCACAAGAGTGTTTTTGTACATTTAAAATATGCACAAAGTCTCGATGCGTATATTGCAACTCGCTCAGGAGAAGCACGGTGGATTAGTAGCCGACGAGCACGGAAACATGTGCATGAACTACGTGCGACATATTGCGGTATTTTGGTGGGTAGCGGTACGATTCATATGGATAATCCTTCGTTGACTGTGCGTCATGTAAGGGGAATCAATCCACAGCGATTTGTGGTTGACAGTTCATTACGTGTGGGAGATTCATCTACGTTTGTGCGCCTGGCAGAAGATGGGAAGAGTATTGTTTTTACGGCAGAAGAAAGGGAACACTGCGATGCTGCCATGAGATTGCGGGACAAAGGCGTGCATGTGCAAACATTACCACGGGATGAAACAGGCTATCTGTCATTGTCTGCACTATTAAATGTGCTGTATCATAAGCATCATATTTATTCTTTGCTTGTTGAAGGTGGAGCGACACTATTGCGTAGTTTCTTGTATCAAAAATGCTGGAATAAAATGACTATATATATAGCTCCGGTGTTGTTAGGAGCAGGCAGGAAAGTTGAGCATGTGATAACATCCAATCCTATGGATCAGATTTCTCGAACAACAATCCAATGGCGGCGTTTTCATGACACGATGGCAGCTGAGATGTACAATGAATAAAACATGTTTAGCGGTATTATAGAGGAACTCGGACAAGTAACCACACTTACATTGCGCAAAAAACTAATGCGTGTGAGTATTGCTGCGCATTTTTCTGCACAATTATCTACAGGAAACTCTGTGGCGGTTGATGGTGTGTGTTTAACAGTGATAGAAAAGAACGATACTTTCTTTACGGTTGAGATTCATAAAACCACGGGCAATAAAAGCACCTTAGGATCCTTACAGAGGGGGCAAAAAGTAAATTTGGAACGTGCAATACAGGCGAAAGCTCGTTTCGATGGGCATTTTGTGCAAGGACATGTAAATGGGGTTGGAGTTGTGCAAAAATATGCATGGCATGTAGATGATCGTGAACTTGAGGTGTTGCTTCCTGATGATCTTCTTCAGTACTGTGTGCCGGAAGGATCAATAACCATTAATGGTATTAGTCTTACCATTGCAAAGATTAAGCGTGATAGTATTATGTTGAGCATTATCCCTCATACACATGAACAAACGAATCTAAGAGAAATGGAAAAGGGTAGACTGGTCAATATAGAATGTGATATTCTGGGAAGGTATATGAATCGTCTATTGCATTTTTCATATCTTGCTCATTTGAATATACCTAACATACATGAGAATAAGGCGATTTATTCTTCACGAGAAGCACGTTACTCGCGAGCGACCTATGCAGTGTCGATGCTCCGAAAAGGGAAAATGATTATTGTTGTTGATGATGAAACGCGAGAGAACGAAGGGGATTTTTTCAAACCTGCATGCACTGTTTCTGCACAGGATGTAAACTTCATGTTGCATCATGGAAGGGGTTTAATCTGTGTAGCTCTTCAGCAGGAACAGGCAGAAAAACTACATCTCCAACCAATGTCGTCTGACAATACAGCCCTTCAACGGACTGCGTTTACAGAAAGCATTGATGCGGCGCAAGGAACTACGACGGGTATTTCTGCGCAAGAACGTGCTTTCACTATTCAGAAAATAGCAGATGCGAATGCGCAAGGAGAGGATTTTCTGCGTCCAGGGCACATCTTTCCTATTGTCGCAGATGCTCAAGGACTGCGCAAAAGAAGAGGGCATACTGAAGCGGCTGTTATGCTAAGTAAGGAAGCCGGGTGTGTTCCGCCAGCAGGTGTGATTTGTGAGATCTTAAAAGATGATGGTACAATGGCTCGATGGGATGATTTGTGCGAAATAGCAGAGAGATTTTCCATGCCGCTTGTTACTATAGGAGATCTTATGACGTATATTGAAGAAAAGGAAGGTATCGCATGAATAAATTGAGTGTATCGTTGCAAATACCGGGAATGCGTGTTTCTATTGTAGCCAGTCGTTTTAACGAATTGGTAGTGTCATCACTTATATCAGGTTGCGAAGACACATTACGTCAACATGGTGTGGAGGATATCTTATTGGTGTCCGTTCCAGGTGCTTTTGAAATACCACTGGCTTGCAAAGAGCTGATTCGCAACAAAGCTTGTGATGCAATAATTGCTTTAGGTGTTATTATACGAGGAGGCACCCCACATTTTGAATACCTTGCTACCCAATCAACGCGGAGTATACTTCAAATATCGGTGGACCATCACATTCCAATTGGATATGGTATTCTTACGGTGGAAAATCTTTCGCAGGCACTTGAGCGGGCAGGAAGCAAGCAAGGAAACAAGGGAAGGGAAGCAGCATTGGCTGCTATTGAAATGCTTGCTATCTCAGAGGCATTAAAAAAGCATACAGCTGATAGATAAATCAACTATATCGATACGGAACTGAATATTCTGTCTGTGTAAGTGGATTATACGCACTTAGACTGCCACCATATACACAGCCAGTATCAATCATAACTTCTGCAAGCTCCTCATATACTTCCACGCGTGGTAGTACCGTGTGTCCAGAAAAATGTGTTTTGTTTGGATGTATACGAGAGGAAGGAAGAGTTCTATTCCATAACATTTCCTCTCTGATGTTAAGAGGGATGACTGTCTGTCTGTGCAGCTGCTGAAAACTTTTGGGTGAAATTAATGCATGTGTGATAATGATATCATCGAATTCTAATAATAAAGGCAGGCGAGCAAAGGAAGAGATAAGATCGACAGGCATTTTCCATGTATGAGCGGAAGAGAGAGAACAGCAAAAGCTCTCAAGTGTGGCATCGCCCCCCTGGGACAGCCAATGGGTGTACATATCCTCTTTCCTAGCTGTGTAAAATGTTGTGTAAGAAGGAAGAATATCTGGGCGCAAAATATGAAGTATGTAAAGAAACATATCATCATGGTTTCCCAATACCGCACTGTATTTTTTTTGTTCAATGCCCTGCAAAATATGCTGGAGGACCTTAACTGAATCAGGACCTCTATCGACCAGATCACCAACCGCTATAAAATGTACGTCACTATTTTCTTCGGATTCCTTTATTTTCTGTTCTAATTGTATGAGTTGTTGATAACAACCATGAATATCTCCAATGATGTAGTACTGCACACTGTAATTCTAGAGTATAATGGTATTATTCTCCAGGGTGGAGTATGCATGTAGAATAACTACGGCGAATAGATTCGAGTAAAAACAGCGATAGTAAGTGCTGTCTTCATATATTTTAAGCAATACACTATTGCTTGGTGAAAAAAGCTTATAAGACAATATTTACCATGAAGTAAAAACAGTGGTACACTAGTTCGGATTGAGGAGAAAGATATGAAAATTAATTATATAAAAGCGATTATTCTTGTCATTTTAGTGATAGGTTATTCTGTTTATCCAAATTTTCTAATCTCAGGGGATTCTATAGTTGTAACAGTAAAGTATAGGGAAATTGACTTGTCAGAAAATTGGGATGCAAGAAGGCCTGCGATCCTTAAGGAGGGTAGAAACTTTTGGGGCATTGAGAATAGTGAGTTTGGTCAGTTGGTTAATGAAATAAGAGATTATGAAGCTACAGCAGTATACGTGATGGATAATGTACAAGCAGTTTCTGCAGGAGGTGGGTATACTATGATTCTTAAGAAAGATGGCAGTCTTTGGGCTACTGGGCAGAATATGTATGGGCAGTTGGGTGAAGGTACAAAAACTGCTAGAAGCACAGCAGTGAAAGTGATGGATAATGTACAGGCCGTCTCAGCAGGGGGATCCCATACCATGATCATTAAGAAGGATAGTAGTCTCTGGGCTGTTGGATGTAATGATTGGGGACAATTAGGCGAGGGGACAAGAATTGATAAAAACATAATAGTACGAGTGATGGATAATGTAGAGGCTGTTTCTGCAGGAGGGGGTCATACCATGATTCTTAAGAAAGATGGTAGCCTTTGGGCCGCTGGAAAGAATCTGTATGGACAGTTAGGTGAAGGGACAAAGATTTCTAAAAGTACAGCAGTGAGAATGATGGATAATGTGCAGGCTATCTCGGCAGGGATAGGTCATACCATGATCATTAAGAAGGATGGTAGTCTCTGGGCTGTTGGGCAGAATACATATGGACAGTTAGGTGATGGGACAAAGACTTCTAAAAGCACAGCAGTGAAAGTGATGGACAATGTGCAAGCAGTTTCAACAGGATATCGTTATACAGCAATTCTTAAAAAGGATGGGAAGCTCTGGACTGTTGGCAATAATTTTTATGGACAGTTAGGCAATGGGACAAAGATTTCTAAAAGCACAGCAGTGAAAGTGATGGATAATGTGCAGGCTGTTTCTGCAGGAGGGGATCATACCATGATTCTTAAAAAGGATGGGAGCCTCTGGGCTACTGGAAATAATGATTGTGGTCAGTTAGCAGATGGGACAAAAGATGATAAAAGCACAGCAGTGAAAGTGATGGATAATGTACAAGCAGTTTCTGCAGGAGGGGATCATACAATGATTCTTAAGAAAAACGGTAACCTTTGGGCTGCTGGATATAATCTTTATGGGCAGTTAGGCAATGGAACAGGGTATAATTAAAGCATAGCAGCATAGGTAGAAATAGCTTTCCTTCTTTAATGCTACCATTGTCATATTTGTGGCGCTTTCAATGACAAAGCAGGCGGTGTTGTTCCTTTCATTATTTTATGGAGAAGATTTTACGGGGGGCAAGGTTTCTACATACTTTATCTTTATATCAATAACTTGAATATCCTTTTTTGCTTGGTTGTTGTCCTTACTAGCTTGCAACAAGTCTGCTTCACTTATAGGCTTTGCTGCTACAAATATGCGCATTAATGCTAAACCTTCCACAAAGTCCGAAGGTGGAAAAGAAAAAGTGAGTTCACCGACTCTATTATTTAGTTTGGAGTTCCCGATTGAGATGGTTTTAGAGTCATCAAATATCCCATTACAATTATAATCCAGTAGTATAAGGACGTTGGCAGAAGTTACTTTAATTGCTAAGGTTTTTTCTTTTAGAGTCTTCCGTGCTAGGCCTAATACACCAGGTTCTATTTCATAGTCGGGGCTGTACCTGGGGGGAGTGTTTGCTTCAATCAGTATTAGTGTCGTATCACTTACAGTCCCGAGAAAGAGTTCTAGGTCAGCAAAGCCTATCGGTGAATTAGTTTTGAATCCATCTACTTTTGGGTAGGTGGGCATCACATCCTTATTAGTAGTATTCTTTGGCTTGTCATTATTAGGATTAGGACAGCCGGTGAAGAGTAAAATTCCTACAAAGCTTGCAATAAGATGCAGCTTATGGTATAATTGCCTGCCTGTACTAGATTTTTATTATAATACATCAGAAAAACCTCCTGTGTATTCTTTTTTTTATTATGCTTCATATACGACAATACGTTTAAAAGCATACTATATACTATAGTATAAGCATAGGCGTTCTTTTTTTCAAGGGTTTTTTTGTTTTTTTTGCGCAATTTATCTTTATGGTATTTGCTGAAAATAAATATAAAATACTTTATAGATAAGGCAATCAAGAAGAGTTGTTTTGCAGTATATATAGAATGATATAGAGCATATGCAGGTTTTATATTTCTCTATCTGTGTATGCATATTAAAAAACCGTACTTCATTATAAATGAGGTGACGTCTTTTCAGCACGAAAAATATTCTGTTTATGATTTATCCCTTTGGAAACTGTACTAGAGTAATAGCATTGCAAGGGACTCAAGAAGAAACTATTTAGATAGTACTAAATAAATAAGTAGCATTGCACATTATGACAAATAACTCTAATATGTTATGTATATGCAAATGCTAAATAAAGGAGTATTTAAACAAAATATGGCAAAGAAAAGCAAAGGATTATTATTTAGACTGTTTTTTGTTCTTACTATTGTACTTATGATATTAGGGTGTGATAAACTAAGTGATTCTCTTACAAATGACTTAACTGATTTTTGGGATGATTCATCAGGTATATCAGATGATCTTGTAGAAGGTCAGCCAGATAACCCTTCGGGTACTTATGCTATAATGTACTATCTTAATACTGGCACAGATGAGTCCATCGAACCCCAAAACGTAAAAAATGATCAACCAGTCATGCTTAGGGTACTAGATGAATCAACAGTAGCTCCTCCAGGTAAGAAATTTGTTGGTTGGGTAACGGATAAGAATTATCCTAGTAGTATCTATTTTGGAAAACAAGAATATGATCTGAGTAAGCATATCCAAAAAGATCAAGATGGAAAGCGTCAGGTCGTGCTTTATGCGTATTGGATTAATAAAAATGCTTTTGTGGTTATGTATTCTCGTAACAGTGCAACAAGTGGAGATTTACCTGTTTTGCAGACGAAAGAAGGAGGAGAAGATCTCATACTTGCACGTAATGTAGGCAGCTTAGTACGAGAGAAATATAGATTCACAGGATGGAACAGCAATAAAGATGGTCAGGGGACTCACTATGATGAAGGCGGTAGTTATGTAAAAGATAGCATATTACCATTTCTTCAGCTTTATGCTGAATGGACTCCAATATTCTTGTATCCTGTAAGTTATCATGCCAATGGTGCGGATAGTGGAAATGTACCTGATGAACAGCAGAAGACGTCTGGTGAAAGCTTGACTCTCTCTGACAACATAGGGAAACTTATGAAAACAGGAAAAGTATTCGTTGCTTGGAATACACAATCAGATGGCAAAGGAACGTCTTATAGAGAAGGAGATGAGTATACACAGGATGGCCCCATTATGCTCTATGCTGAGTGGTGGATTCCTATAATAAGTGCCGATGATTTTCAAAAAATGCGTGACAACCTTGCAGAATCCTTTTTGCTCCAGAATGATATTGTTTTACCCGATTCCTTTCAACCCATAGGAACAGGAAGCATGTCTTTTACAGGAATATTTAAAGGGCAGGGGCATAGTCTTTCTAATCTTAAGCTTATACAACCAAATGATGAAATTCTGGGATTTTTCTTACAATTAGAAAATGCAAATATTTCAAACCTTATTTTCAAAAAACCCGAAGTGCAAGGAAAAGGATCAAGTACAACTACTGAGAATAATTCTGCTGCTGCGGGAATAGGAGTGCTCGCAGGTTTTATGCGAGGGAGCGGAATAATCAAGGGAGTGAAAGTGATAGATGAGAGAGTAACAAAAGCAACAGTAAAAGCAACAGGGAGATTTGCAGGTCTACTCATAGGTAGGATAGAAGGAGATAAAAATACTCCTCCCATAATTGAAAACTGTGAATTAACTGGAACGGTAGAGGGAACATATGATGTTGGTGGAGTGTTAGGATTTGCCAGAAATACGAAGATAAAAGAAAGTAAGACAGCTGCAAAAGTAAAGAGCGTTATTAATGCAGGTGGATTGGTAGGCAATCAAGACAATGGCAACATTAGTAAGAGTTATGTGGTTGGAACAGTAACTGGGATTTCCTATATTGGAGGATTGGTTGGCTTGCAAACAGATAGTAGTATTGACGAAAGTTATTCTATTAGCACTGTAACTGGTAGTGGTAATGGTATAGGTGGACTAGTAGGCAAGCAAACAGACTGCAGTATTCGCCAAAGCTATGTTGCTGGTCAAGTTACTGGGAGCGTGACCGCAAAAGGTTTGGTGGGTTTGCAATCAAGAGGAGGCGTTCAGCAGAGCTACTTTGCAAGTGATATTACAAAACAAACTATAGGTATAGGAGGTGATAATGCTAACGGTGTAACTGCGTATATTTCAACTGATCTTACTGGTACAGATAAATTTACAGATTGGAATTTTAGCGACTCCTGGCGTTGGATGGGATTTGGTAAGTGGCCTATTCTCAATTGGTAGAGAATTAAATCAAATGAGAATTAGTTGCATACGTTTGTGGGTGTGTGTATATAAAGTTTTTGTATCCGCATAGGCTTTATATACACAGTAAGATGCTTTCATGGAGAGGACAGCTTTCTCCTCTTAGCTTTATGTTCTTACTAGTTTGCATTAGTTTTGATTTACTTATAAATATTTTCTGTAGAGGCTCTTCTAAGTCCTGAGGTATAGTGTTGAATAGAAAGAAAATATAAAATATCTTAAAATATTTTATTAATAAGACAATCAAGAATAACTGGTTTACAGTATATAAGTAATATGTTGTCCTTTTTGGTTATGTTTCTTCTGCAGTCCCTAGTTTTAAAACATATAAATTAAGTGTCTTAACATTGCAAATCTGGTGAGTGTATATGAAGGTTAGTTTGTCAACACTTGTTTGATTTACTGATCCTTTGTGGCTGGATGAGAGACGAAGGTAAGTAATGCTTTATTGGAGGTTTTTACTATAGATCTGATCACAGATGATTTATAACTGCTGCAAGGAATTTTCTATAAGATCAAGCGACAAAAGCAAGTAATATTGCCCCCCGTAAATAAATCTTATAAGAAAACTAGGCTTTTGCCACAAATCCTTTAAATTGCAAGAAGAACAAAAAAGCAAAGAAAATCGCATTATATACTTGACTTTTTGACAAATCTTTATGTACATTATACTAAACTACGTGTGAATAACACTTAAAACTCATTAGATAAGGACACTTATTATTATAGAATGTTTACAAATAGAAAAGAAACTCTACATCATAGGCGGCGACAGTACCCATTTATTCTTATCACAAGTCTTGTCTTCAGCTTAACACTATTCAGCGCTTGTCCCAACGGCAATCCTAATCCTAGGCTTAACTTTGGAGAAGTGTCGACTTACATGATTATCTATAATGGGAACGGAGCTGATAGTGGAACAGCTCCTCAAGCACAAGAAAAACAGTCAGGTAAGGACCTTATTATTGCAAACAATATGGCAGGAAAGCTTAAAAAACGAGGCAAGTATTTCTCTGGCTGGAATACTGACTCCAAGGGAAAGGGTGATCACTACAATGCCGGTAGTATTTATACAGAAGACAAACCTCTGGCTCTCTACGCCGAGTGGGATTCTGCTGTTACATTAGAGTACGATGCAAACAGAGCTGATAGCGGAACAGCCCCTCAAGGACAAGAAAAACGACCAGGACAAGAGCTTGCTATTGCTGGTAACAGTGGCGTATTAAAGCGAACAGGCTATGTATTCAGAGGATGGAACACACAGGCAGATAGCAAAGGAATTTCGTATCAAGCAGGAGCAATCTATACAGAAGATAAAACGATTACCCTATATGCCGAATGGTGGGCACTGATAGAGTATAATGCAAACAGAGCTGATAGCGGAACAGCCCCTCAAGGACAAGAAAAACGACCAGGACAAGATCTTACTATTGCTGATAACAGTGGTGCATTAGTACGAGCAGGTTATGTATTTAAAGGATGGAACACACAAGTAGACGGTAAAGCAATCTCATATCAAACGGGAGAAAGTTATACAGAGGATAAAGCAATTACCTTATACGCTGAATGGTGGGTACTGATAGAGTACGCTGCCAACGGAGCTGCGAGTGGCACCGTGCCTACAGCACAAGAAAAGAAGCCTGGTAAGGATCTTACTATTACTGGTAATATGGTAGGAAGTTTTACAAAGCAAGGTATGTATTTTGCAGGCTGGAATACTCATTTCCAAGGTAGAGGAAGGCACTATGCTATAGGTAGCACCTATACGCAAGACAAACCTCTCATTCTCTATGTTGAGTGGGGGATTGTAATTGCACTAAAATATGATGCCAACGGAGCTGACAGCGGAATCGTCCCTAAAGACCAGGAAAAGCAACCAGAGAAAGATATTATCATTGCTGATAACAGCGGTACATTAAAGCGAACAGGCTATGTATTCTATGGGTGGAATACGCAAAAGAATAAAAGAGGAACGCATTATACGCCAGGTAAAATATATAGTGAAATTAGTTTTCCACCACTGACACTGTATGCAGAATGGTACATCCCTATTAAGAATAAAGAGAATCTCAACAAAATACGCCAAAACTTGAACGAAGACTATATTTTACAGAATGATATTGACCTTGGTCGTATTCCTAACTTTGAGTCTATAGGGAGCATACAAAAACCGTTTAAGGGAGTTTTTAATGGAGCAGGACATACGATAAGAAACCTTCAGGTCATATTTTTAGGTGTGGGGGAGAGAACGGGGTTTTTTAGATTTTTGAGAGGAGCGTGGATATGTGATCTAAAATTTAACCATGCTATAGTGGAAGGTAAAGGAGGATCTGGAGACCCTGTTTTTGCTTTCGCAGGAGTGGGGGTGCTTGGAGGCTATGCTATGGATGTTACTGTAAAACGAGTGATCATACGAAATTCGCACGTTTTGGCTAGACTGTCTTTTGCAGGGCTTCTCATAGGAAAAGCAGATGGCTGTAGTATTGAAGAATGTGGAGTAGAAGGCGAAGTCCTAGGAGGAGGACTAGCAGGTGGTTTATTGGGGGGAGTAAATGCCGGAACTATCCGACGCAGTTATGCAAGAGGTACAGTTACCAGCGATGTGTATGCAGGAGGTCTCATTGGAGGATTGCTAGGAAGTTTTTTAGTGGAAGACAGCTATGCAAGTGTTATTGTCGGTAGCGGTGATTATTTTGGCGGGCTGATTGGTTTGTGCCGAGGAACTCTTAGAAATAGCTATGCCACAGGCAAGGTGAGCATATTAAGAGCTAGGGGTTCAAGCATTGGTGGACTGGTGGGGCAAGAGGACGATGGCACGATTTTTAGTAGCTATTTTGATGGTGCGAGTACAGGGATCATCAAAGGTGTGGGAGTTGCTATCGGAACTGGAATGCCTACAAGATATCGCCCAAGTGATCTTACAGGAAGCGATAAGTTTCTTGGGTGGGATTTTACCGGCATAAATGGCAAACCCGCCATCTGGCATTGGGTCGGAACCGGAAAATGGCCCATCCTGCAATGGCAATACGAGAT
>Ga0256913_10000204_pt1 | contig 28982 bp, 21 predicted proteins | sample Axial_MatmetaG_FD_185970 | JGI IMG/M metagenome (GOLD analysis project Ga0256913, IMG submission 185970) | Deep-sea worm associated microbial mat communities from Axial Seamount, Juan de Fuca Ridge, Pacific Ocean - Axial_Mat | ecosystem: Environmental > Aquatic > Marine > Oceanic > Microbial... | reverse complement strand
GGACGCGGTCATCGAAACGCAAGGCAGTGCCCTCGCTGAAAAGCGGAAACGGCTGGAGGCGCTGAAGAAGGAACTCGCCACCACCAGCGAAGAGCGGAAAAAACTGTATGGAGATAAAATAGCCGATGAGGAAGAAAGTCGCCTGCATAAAGCCGTTTCCGCCGCTGAGGAAAATGAAAAAAAAGCCCGAAGCCTGAACGCCGGACTGCAGCAGAAATTAACGACAGCAAAAGAGCTTGTCCAATCCCTGAAAAAGCGCATTGAACTGAGAGCGCCGGAACTGAAAAAATCGGCAGTCGAATTCTCTTCAGCACTGGCGGGGGCTGGTTTCCCGGACGAAAGACAGTTCCTCGAAGCCAGAATGACAGCAGAAGAGCAAAAGTCCCTGGCCGCCAAAGCCAGGAAACTGGATGAAGCCCAAACCGATCTCCAGGCCAGGCAAAAAGACCGAAAAGCGCGGTTGGCCGCGGAAACAGCCAGGAAGGTTACGGACAAAACCCTTGAGGAGCTGGAACCGCAGTCCAGGGAGGATGAAGAATCCCTGCGGCAGCTGCGCGATGCCATTGCCGGTCTCAAACATAAACTGAGCGAGAACAAAGCCGCCAAAGAACGGATAAAGGAAAAGCAGGCGGCCGTCGAGGCCCGGAAAAAAGAGTGTCACCGGTGGGGAAAACTGCACGGCCTGATCGGCTCCGCCGACGGCAAGAAATACCGCAACTTTGCCCAGGGACTGACCTTTGAGTTGATGGTATCCCATGCCAACCGTCAGCTGGAAAAAATGACCGACCGTTACCTGCTTATTCGTGATGGCGAACAGCCGCTGGAGCTGAATGTCATCGACAATTACCAGGCCGGTGAAATCAGGTCGACCAGAAACCTCTCCGGCGGCGAAAGCTTTATTGTGAGCCTTGCATTGGCGCTGGGGCTGTCCAAGATGGCCAGCCGTAAAGTTCGCGTGGACTCCCTGTTTCTTGATGAAGGTTTCGGTTCCCTGGACGAAGAATCTCTGGAGACCGCCCTGGAAACCCTGTCCGGGCTCCAGCAGGACGGCAAACTGATTGGAGTCATCTCCCACGTATCCGCACTGAAGGAACGCATCAGCACCCAGATCAGCATTGTCCCGACAGCCGGCGGCAAAAGCATCATAAACGGCCCTGGCGTGTGTCAGCGCGCTCTCCAGCTACAGGAGACATAGTTTTTGTCCCAAGCACAATCAGAATGAGACCTCAAACAGCAAATTGAATGAGAAAATCAATTACTCGGGAAAGGGTCATCGTGGATCTGCCGATCATCGCGGTAATGATGCTGTGCGGGGCAAGTCCAGGATGGGTGTTGACCTCCAGCAGGTATGCATCTTTACCCGCCACCAGAAAATCAGTTCTGGAGATCCCTTCAAAAGCAAAAAAATGATGTACCAGCAAAGAAATATCTTTCAACTTTTTCTCCTGGTCCACAGGGAGACCAGAAGGAATAACGGTATGGTATTTGTTATTGAATTTGCATTGTTCATCAAAAGCCGCTCCATCATAACTGATGCATCCCACCGGAAAAACTATCTTTTCACTATCCGGTTGATCGTATCTCCCCAGGATTCCGACTGAATATTCCCGACCATGGATATACTCTTCGACCAGAATATCATGAAACCCGCGTTCAAACAGGGTTTTTATCCAACTCCGGGCAGACGGCAGATCAGGACATGGTCTAACTCCCAGGCTGGAACCGGAACCGGACGGTTTAATCACACAAGGAAAAGTGAAGCCGCTGATATCATCAAGACTATCCTTATTTACCGTGATAAATTCCGGGGTCAGAAGATCAAGGTGCTGAAAAAGCAGTTTGCTGATAAATTTGTTCATACCTGCAAAACAGGTATAAAACCGATTCCCGGTATAAGGTATCCGCAATAATTCCAGCAACCCATTCAGCTTCCCGTCACCTTCCGCATCCCCATGCAGGGCATTGAAGAGCACATCTGTCTTTAGCGAGAAGAAGGCTTCTTTAAGATCCCGGTAGCGACAAGCCGTTCCGTTCAAGGAATTTAACTTTCCGAGCTCGAATGAGCCATCCTGCATCCAAATCAGATTCCGAACATCATATTTACTTCTGTCAATGTTCAGAAAAATATTTTCACCCGAGCGGCGGGAAAGATAGTGTTCCCCTGAAATTCCGCCCATCAGAATTGTAACCAGCTTTTTCAACACTCTACCATTCCTGTCGTTTTCCACATCACCCGGCCGACTTCCGGAAAGATCAGTTTTTTGCCGCCACAACGGTCGCTGCCGCACAGTTGGCGTGAACGTTGGTCATAGTAGTTATCGGTTCAATCAGCGGATTAACCGACAGTAAAAGGACAATAATTGCTTCGGCCGGCAGCTTCAACGGCGTAAGAACTATGGCAATCATCGAAATGGAAACAATGCCCGGGGTTCCCGCACCAGCCACCGCCGCAAGTATTGACAGCACCAGGCAGATAATCAGGGCTTTAAAACCCAGAGCAACACCATAAAGCTGGGCGGTGAAGATGGTTGCCGAAACATAGAGAATTACCATACTGAACCTGCAGATGACCGCGCCGATGGGTATCACCAGATTTATCAACTCCCGATTCAGTTTCAACCCATCGGCAAGCCCGCCGATACAGGCGGGAATCGAGGCAAAGGTACTCTGGGTCCCAAAGGCTATCAGTAGACATTCCTTGATTTTGAGAAAAGATCCCAGAAAAGAATTTCCGGAATATATTCTAATGACGAACCCATTGATAATCATCATGAGTATTGAGATGAGGTAGATGGAGAGAATAAACTTCAGCATGGCTAAAAGTATATCCACCCCCGTACCGGCAATCTGACTCGCTAAAAGGCAAAACAGGGCAAGGGGCAACAAATAGATTATCCCACCAATAATATTGAAAAATATCTTAAAAAATGATTCGGTGACGGCAATTACCAGTTCGCTGTGCTCACCTTTCGAAAGGCCGGTGGCACAACCTAAAATAATGGCAAAAAACAGGATCTGCAGGCTGTAACCATGACTTAACGCACTGAATATATTTTCGGGAATCATTCCCTGAACAAACTCAGTAAAGCTCTGGGTTCTGGCAAAACGGGAATCCCCGCCGCCAGATTCCCGATCGGCGTTGCTTAGCAACTGGCCCAAGACAGTCTGAGCGTGAGGGGCAATATTTTTCCCGGGCTGCACGACAAGTTCAAGCGCGACACACAAGATTCCGGTGGAAAAAAGAAAAATAAAAAAAACGCACAAAATTTTTCTGATATTTTCCCGGGCGTTTTCCGAACGAAAAAGTTTCGCCACGCTGGTGATGATTGCCGTAACAAAAATCGGTATGACACACATCTTCAGCAACGAAAGATACATTTTACCAAAAACAGCAATCTGCAGAGAAAATTCCCGGCTATAAATCCCTGTCAGAACCCCAAGGATAATGGCACAGATAACCGTAAGTGGATGTTTCAGAAACCGGGCTTTTTTCATCACGCTGCCTTTACTATTTATTACGGTAACCACTCTGTATTGCCTCAATCCTCACAATTCCGGTGAGTCTCCACCGCTGTTTACACAAAATCCACGTTTTCACGAAACCATTACTTTTCTGAAGCGGGTAAAAATTTTTTGTACTGGAGAATGATCTTCTCGATACTTTGCTCATTTTTATAGGTTTCCAGAAACAAATTGAGCCAGTAATGAAGATGGCGGTTATTCTGGTTAACAGCAATGGCGATGTTGTCATTGAAGTCATCGAGCGTAAGAGTTTTCAACTTGATTGATAGTGAAGGGTCCGACATAAACAGATTATTCACTCCAACCTCATCGCGTAAAATAGCAAATATTTTCCCTTCCAATAACTCTGAAATGGCTTTGCTCCAGGCTTCAAACGCCTGTACTTGCGGGTTGCTGAAAATGGTTCGTGAAAAGTTGACGTAGGAAGTCCCCTGTTTGACTCCGACAATTCCAGGAACAGAGCCACCTGTTACATATTTGAAGTCATTTATCTGTAACCGGTTCAGGATAATAACCGGATGCAGAACCAAGTACGGCTTGGTAAACAAAACCTTTTTGGCCCTTTTCAGAGTAATGCTGAGCAGGGAAACCGCAATATCGGCCCTGCCGGCGGCGATCGTTTCAATAATCCCGTCAAAAGTTCTGGCCTCCCGGTTAAACAACGGCTCGACCCCCAGCTTTTCAGCAATCCTCCGGGCCATCTCAACATCATAACCGACCAGTTTTCCCTCTTGGTCATGAAAATAAAAGGGGAAAACATCTTTGTAGTATAAAGCAACCACCAGTTTATGTTCGCTGACGATCTCTGGTATAGTACGGGGAGATATCTCCGCCGCCGGGAGACCAACCGGGAAAGAAGTCATTAAGACAACCAGTATCCAACCCAAAATGGGCCACCTTATTCTCTGGTTCATTGAAATAACCCTTTAAACCGGTTTCCGTATTTCCCGATCAGGCCCTCGGACGAGTACTTATAGTTTTTCAATCTCAAAAAGATATTGACCCAAGCGGATAGTTTTTCATTGATCGCTGGGTCTATCCCGATACAGATATAATCATTAGCGGGCAATCTCACCATTTTCACATTGAGACTCACCTCGGGGTGCAAATACAGCAGACTTAACATACTGACTTCCGATCCCATCCCCGCTATAATTCCACCCGCGATGACATCCCGGTAACACAACTCCCAGTTGGGATAAAGTCTGATTGCGGCCCGGGGCAAAAAGTTTTTCAGAAAGCCGACATAGGCAGTGCCCTGCACTGTACCCACGGTGACATTACGCTGGTTCAACCCATTTACATAATCTTTGGCATTACAAGTTCGGGCATATTTCAACCGGTTGATTAACAGACATTGCCGGTCAGTAAAGTAGGGTTTTGAAAATCTGATCCGCTGGGCTCGCTCAAGGGTCCGGCTGAACCACGAGATGGCCAGATCGGCCTTTCTGGAAGCCAGCATATCAACCAGGTCGTCGAAGCTCTCCGCATCCCGCCGGAAGACAACTCCAACCCCGAGATTTAGGGCAATATCCCGGGCAATATCTACATCAAATCCATAAAAACGACCGTCGCCGCTCCGGAAAAAAAAAGGGAAAGCATCTTGGGAAACCATGGCAACCGTCAGATACCCCCGGTTCATGATTTCGTCAATATCAGCACCGGCATCAACTCCCTGGAGAAGAAAAAAAACAAGAGCGAGAAAGATCAGGAAAAATTTTCTCCGGAAACTATTCACCATTCACCACCTCAACTGGGGGGGGGATTAGTCCATCCGCTTTTCCACATACTGGAAACGGCCGTCTTTGACAATTTTTATATACAGCTTTTTCCCGGTCACATCTCCGTGCTCAGTAAAATTGATTGTTCCCGTAATCCCCGGGAAGTCCCTGATCCGATGCAGGGTTTCAGAAACCTTGACCGGGTCAGCGGTTCCAGCCGTGGCCATGGCATGCAACAGAACCGATGCGGCATCATAATAGAGCGCCGCCCAAGTATCCGGAGGTGTATGATACTCCTTTTCAAATTCCTGAATAAATTTCCTGACCTGTGGTTCCCGGCTGTAAGGATTGTAGTATGAGGGAACCAGTGTTCCCTCCACCGCTTTACCACCGGCATCTATCAACTTCCGGGAATTAAGAGCGTCCCCACTGATAAAAGGCACTGTAACTCCAGCTTTTCGCGCCTGAATCATAATTTTTGCCCCCTGCATCGGATTCCTGGCGGCCAGAAAAACGGCATCAAAACTGTAGTTCTCCTTCCAGTCACTGAAAACATCATAAAAAACATTGGCTTTAGTAATGGAATCGTACGACAGGCGGTCAAGAATCTGTATTCCCAATTCCTCGGCTTTCTGTTCAAAGGCGTTCGCAAGACTCAGGCCATAGCCATGCTTGATATAGTAGATTACAATTTTCCTGTATCCGGCCTGGTGCGCGTACTTTGCGATTTGCATACCCATATCATTGTCATCGGGAATAACCCTGAAGATATATTTGAAATTTCTCTGCGTCAGAGCCGGAGTCGAAGCAGTGGGAGAAATCATCGTGACGCCGTTGAATTCGTAAATCACGGAGGCAGGCATTGTGATAAATGAATAGGCATGCCCGATGACAGCGGTAATATCCAGATCATCAGCAAACTCCTGGGCAATGTTGATACCAGTATTCACCGATGCCTGATCATCTTTTTTGACTATCCTGACCTTTCTGCCGTCGATCCCCCCACCGGCATTAACCTGTTTCACCGCAAGCTCAATGCCATTCCAGTCCAGATGTCCATGCTCGGCAACCTTCTGCCACGGCGCGACGGCCCCGATCAGAATATCCCCCTGTTTTTTCTCCGCCCTTCGGGATCGTCGCACAGCGGTGTCTCCGCTGTCGAAACAGGACGTCAACAAACCGGCCAGCAAAATACATAATACCATTTTCACTAATGATTTCAATTACGGCTCCTTATTCCCAGCGTTGTCCGGTTCTAGCCTTGCGCTCTGATCTGAAAATTACTTTTCAATCCGGGCCCAATTTAGACCATCTGCCTTTTGGCCAATTCGTAAAAGAAACTCCTGTTTGCCATCAGTTCATCATAGATGCCATTTTCCACAACCACACCTTTATCGAGGCAATAAATACGATCCGCATTCCTGATGGTACTCAACCGGTGCGCGATAACCACACGTGTAACCTTCATTCTCTCAAGGCTCTCACTGACAACCGCCTGGGTCTCATTATCCAGGGCGCTGGTCGCTTCATCAAAAAAAATAATCCTGGGCCTCTTCGCCAAAGCCCGGGCAATAATGATCCTCTGCCTTTGCCCCCCAGACAGCACCCCGCCGCCGGGAGGCACAACGGTATGCATCTTCATTGGCATATTTTTAATATCCTCATAACAACCCGCCATCCTGGCGGCCTCCCACGCATCATCCAAAGAAAGCGGCAGGGAACCGACAATGTTATCAAAAATACTGCCCTGAAGAAGTTTTGAATTTTGCAACACCACCCCCAACTGTTTCCTCACTTCAACGATATCGAGCTGTTCCAGATCCTTGTTGTCGTAAAATATCACCCCATTGTCAGGTTGTTCAAAGCCAAGAAGCAGCCGCAGCAGGGTAGATTTGCCCGAACCCGAGGAGCCAACAATCGCAATAAACTCGTCCCGCTTTATCTGCAGCGATACATCTTTCAGGATCAACGGACCATCCGCGTCATAACGGAAATCGACATGACTTATTTCAATATCCCCGCTCATCTCGCCGGGATGTTCCTTGGCGTCACTGACCTCTGGCAGGGTGGTTATGATCGGTTTCAGATTGCCGAACAGAGAAACGACGTTCAAAGAGGTGACCAGGGCCATACTCATCTGCAGCAAACCCATCTGGAAAGAAGAGTAAGCCGAAGTAAAAGCCAGAAATCCCCCCGTTGTCAGCGTTTGATCCCGTTCAAAAACAACCCAGGAAAAAATGCAGATGGAGGAAAGGATCGGAAACATCGAGATGAAGGTTTTTATAATATTCTGCGTTGTTCCGAGCTGTCTTCCGGCCGCCTTTTTTTCCGCAAACCCATCCGCCCAGATAGAAAACGCCTGGGCTTCCGAACCGGTTATCTTCAATTTTGCGATCCCGGCCAGGAACTGGAGAACCATCCCCGACAAATGGTTTCCCATATCATTGATTTTTCGCTGATACTTGACACAGAGATAACCACAGGAAAAGGTCACCATAATCATTACCGTGCCCAGAATGGTTGCTATGATTGCCAGATTGACATTGTAATAAAACAGGAGCCCCCAGTAAAAGAAGGAAAAGATAAAAGCCAGTATGGCCTGGACCGTCACCCCGGACAATATCTGCCGGATAGCATCAATCCCCATACTCCGCATCGCCAGATCACCCGATGAATAATTCCGAAAGAAGGGGGCCGGCAGAGAAATCAACCGGTCCCAGATGGCAGCCTGCAGAGAATAATCCACCTTCCCCTCAATTCTCAATATTGCCGTAGCCTTTGTCAATTCAAAAAGAAACGCGGTTACGGCGCAACTGAGCAGGATAAAGGCCATCTGCCATAACTGACCGATCGCCGCTTCAGGAATAACTGAATCAAAGATGATCCCGGTAAATATGGGAGTAAGCAAACCCAGCAGGGCACCGGCCACGCCGATAATCAATACCATTGCCAGATCGCGCCCACAGTCCTGCATGCCGAATTTGAGCATACTCCAGCCATCCATTTTCCGGGCCGGAAAGGGCCGGTAGAGAGTAAACCCGAACGGCTCAAAATCGTCCGCCATCCTGGCGGTTATGCGTATCATCCGGTTTTCCTTCAAGTCCAGATATTCATATTTCCCCGGTGAGACTGGAAGTACCGGCACCGGCCTCTTATCTTCTTTCAGGAAGCAGACCATGGGACCGCTGTCAAAATTCCACCAATCGTCCTGAAGAACAATTTTCCGGCTCTTGACTTTCGAGGCCCGTAAAATATTCTCCATCTGGCTATTGTCATCGGGATGGGAAACTATTTTAATTTTGAGATAATTCCCAACTATTTTTAGTGCTGACAGAAGATAATTGTCAGAAATTGCCTCCAGTGCCGCCGCGGTCCGACGCTTTGGCGGCAGGATAACCCTGCGGATTTTATCGAGAGAAGAGACAAAGCTGTTTAATCGGTTGGCGGTCTTTTTTTCCAGGCGTTCGAAAGCCTCTTCCTTTTCCTGCTGGAGACGCTTTTTTATACTGTTGAAAACCGACCGATTGAAATTATCTAAATCATCAACAAAGGTGCTGAAAGCAAAAAACTCTTCAAGCGAGAAGCTGTCTAACAGACTTTTTTCAGAAGCAACAATCCAGCTTTCCCTGGTCAACGGCAATAACCCCAGCTGATCTGAATCGATTGCATCCAACAGCCTGGTTTTTCCACTTTTCACTTTGAGCCAAACAGTCTTGTGCCTGGCGGAAATGCTCTGTTCCCGGCTCAGCTCAAAATCCCTGACCAACTCTATTCTTTCAGTGCTCCGGGGTCTCAGGTTACCCGTGATAACCGCGGAAAGATTTACCAACCAACCATCTATGTACTCTACGAGCTCCGATCTTTCCACCTCGGCAAAGAACTCCCGCAAATCCAGCTGAGCACACCGGGTGTCAGGATTGCCCGAAGCCTGCAGACTTATTCCATCCGCTTTGCTCCCGAAAAAAATTTCACCTTCGTTGAGACGCATAATGTGGGTCTTACGGCCATAAGCCTGTCCCTGCCTGATTTGGGAAACAAAGATATCAACGCTGCCACGGGTAACCAGCCAAACCTGATCCGTACGGTTGAGCGCCAGCGGCCTGTTGCCGCGGACCTCAACTATTTCCGCAGTTTGAAGTAATTTTTCCAGGCTCACGTTGTCTTCCTTGTTGCCGCTGTCTCTCTACTCATCGGACTCCCACACTAAGAACTTAGAACATCAGCTATTAACAAGTTTGAAATAAACTCCACCCTTATCCTGAAGAAGATCATCATGGGTACCTCTTTGAACAATTCTGCCTTTTTCCATCACAATGATTTCATCGGCATCCCTGATGGTACTCAACCGATGGGCAATAATCAGGCAGGCACACCCCCGTTTCCGGATATTGTCGTCGATCATCTTTTCCGTATTCGGGTCCAGGGCGCTGGTGGCTTCATCGAGAATTAAAAGTGAAGGATTTACAACCAGAGCTCCGGCAATATCTAGACGCTGGCGCTGGCCGCCGCTGAAATTAGCCCCTCCCTCATCAATCCGGCTGTCATAACCACCTGATCTTTCCGTAATGATATCGTGGATACAGGCATCCCTGGCCGCGTTGATGACATTTTCATCACTTATGGTCACATCCCACATGGTGATATTATCCTTGATCGTGCCTTCAAAAAGTGAGATATCCTGATCCACAATGGCGATTGAATTATTGATAACGTCACGTGGATATTCCGAAAGTTTTTTGTTATCGTAAAAAATCTCTCCCGCCCACGGCTGGTAAAGCCCGGCCACAAGCTTGGCAACCGTGGATTTTCCGGAACCGGACCCCCCGACCAGCGCCACCCGCTCCCCCGGCTGCAACCTGAGATTGAAGCCTTCAATCAAAGGGGGTTCCAACATATTGTAGCCAAAAACGACATCCCTGATCTCCAGATAACCTTCAAGCTTGGTTTTTTTATCGGTGGTTTCCGCGATGGTCAATTGCTCGTTGAAGGTATCGTCCCGCTTGTAGCGCAGCACATCATCCAGCCGGTTCAAATCACCGAAAGCCTCCTGCAGCTTGCTTCCAAGATTCATCAGGTCGTTTACCGGTGTTATGAAACTGCTCATCAGACTTTGAAAAGCAATCAGCATCCCCATACTGAGATAACCATCCATCACTCTCAGACCTCCAAACGTGAGAATCAGGACGTTATTGAATGTGGCCAGGAAAGGCGGAACGGTTGCCAGTATCTGGTTGGAAACCCCTATTTCCTGCTGAGCATTGAGCACTTTGGCCTGATAACCCGACCAGGATGAGTAGAAATCACTTTCAGAACCGGTAGCCTTGAGTGATTCAATCAACTGCAGACCGCTCATGGCAATTCCCATAAGTTTACCCCGTTCCTGCAGCAGTCTCTGGTTCAGAGTAATTCTCCGGTGGGAAATAACTTTGAGAACAAGAAGATTGGTTCCGACAATACCAATTCCCATGCAGGTCAGGACCGCATCGTACTGGAACATCAGGGCGGCATAGAAAACAATCATAATCAGATTGAGTACATTTATTGAAATATCCTGAGTCAGCAGCATGGCAACTTTGTCATTGATCTGGACCCGATTGGCAATCTCACCGATTTGCCGCTGGAAAAAGAATTCGACCGGCAGTTTAAGCACATGAAGGAAAAATTTAGCGGAGGTTTCAAGGGATAACTTGGTTTCAAAATTAAGCAGATATTTTTGTTGCAGCCAGGTCAACACGCCCCGGATCAACATCGTTGCCGTCATCGCCATCAGCAGGGGCTTGATCCAGCCGTCCATCCGGCTGACGAGAATGTTGTCGACGAAAATCCTGGAAAAAGTGGGCACAACCAGACCGGGCACAACCAGAAAGAGCCCGGCCAGGACCACATAGACCAAAGCCAGCTCACTACCTTTCAAGCGCTTTTTCAGGGGACGACCGAGGCCGGGTTTTTCTCCACCTTTTTTAAAATCCGGCCCGGGAACAAAAGTCAATACAACCCCGGTAAAGGATTGATCAAACTCCTCATAACTGAGAACTTTAGGGCCCGACGCCGGATCGTTAATATAAACCTTGTCCTTTTTAAATCCTTTTAAAACGATGAAATGATTGAAGTTCCAGAAGAGGATGACCGGAAGTTGCAGGCCTTTGATATCTTCGGGTTCCATTCTGAACCCTTTAGCCTCAAGCCCATACTTTCGCGCGGCTTTCAGAAGATTGCTGGCTTTGCTGCCATCTCGGGAAACACCACACTCGACCCTCATTTTTTCCAAAGGAACAATCCGGCCATAATAGGCAAGTACCATAGCCAGGGATGCGGCTCCACACTCAACTGCCTCCATCTGGATAATTACCGGAACTTTGGCAATACGCATCTACCGGGCTCCAAAGCCGAGAAAATATTTCTTCAGCAAGGGCATAACCAGGGTGATGGGAGGCTGGTTGCGCACAACAATGGAAGAAAAGCACAAGGTACCGCTGTGAATCTTTACCGGAGGACCATCTTTTGATGACCACTTGTAGCCGCTGAAGGATTTTGAAGATGGTATTAATGTGACGCGAACCTCGATGGGTGCCGCTCCACCGGACAAACTGCTAACCAGATTTTTATTATGCACGATTCTCATCATTCCCTGTACGGTCGCGGGAAATTCCGCAACCCTGGTAACAATGCCGAGAATAAAGCCATATTCTTCCTGTTTGATATTGGCAGGCGAGATAGCAGCCTTCATACCTGCTTTGATTTTTTTGCCGTCTACCGGCGAAACATAAATGATCGCTTCAATATTCCTGACATCCCGCCCAATAAGCTCCAAAGTCAGGATTTCCGCCCCCCGGGCGACTATCTTATTCCCATTAGTGGCTATTTCCAGAATACGTCCACTGTAGGGACTTATAACCCGGGAACTCTCTTCAAGATTGGCTTCCATATTATGCAATTTTCTCTGGAGCTGGAAAATTTTATTCTGAAATTGGATCGAACTTTCCCTGTATCTGTTTTTCAGGCTGGTCTTTTTAATCCCCAGGTTTCGTATCTGATTTCTATATTTCTCTATATTGTTGCCGGTTTCATGAATCTGCTGTTCAATTTTTATAACCTTATCCCGGGTAATCAATCCCATCTCCAGCAATTCCCGGTTGTTCGCTAATTTTTCCCGAAGCCATTTTAATCGCTGACGGGCCTGCTGAATCAGAGACTGAAAGTTCAATTTTTCATTTTTCAGGTATTCCAACTGCAGTCTTGTATCTTCACTGGAAGCCTCAGTCTGACTCTGAAATTCCTTGTTAAGATCAAGGAGCCGAGCTTTGGTTTCATTGATTTTTTCGAGCAGGTCGGGCTGCGCAATCCGGGCTATTATCTGACCTTTTTCTACAATATCATCGACATTCACATAAATACCGGTTATCTTTCCCGAGGTGGGCGCATCAACCGTCAAAACGCCTCCACTTTTTATCAAAATCCCCCGGCCTGCAACTTTTGTCGGAATAGTCCCATATACACCCCAGATGATTGCCGCCAGCAGCAACAGGCCCAAACCCAGCAAAGCCAGCCAACCCGCGGGCGTTGTTATTCTGACCATCAGGTCAAGCTGCTCCGGGGAAGACAATCTTTCCAGGGAAACTTTTCTAAAAATCTGCTTTGCCATACCTTTGCAACTCCTGCAGAAATTTTCCACTTATCTCCAGAGTGTTTCTGCAATCATGAAAATCGAAAACTGAAGGAAAGTACGCCGCATTCATCGGAGCCGGCCATGGACGATCGGCAAAAATGAGCGAAAACCATGCCGAAACATCCCAGATAATTTTTTTCAGCTGTTTTTAAAATAACTCAGAAAGTTGAGAAGCAATGAAACAGTTGAACTTGTACCACATCTATCAATCATGTGATGAAAACATCCCGTTAACAGCAAAAACATCGCCCAGATCAAAATCATTCAAGTTCTTATCTTCAGGCGAAACGTGAATCAGTTGTCCCGTTTCGTATTTAAATTTTATAATGGCAATCGCCAGCTGGTACTGGGCCGAAATTCTTTTGAGCCTGGCGGCAACCAGCTTGTCCTCAAGGTTGATTACGTCAATTATCGTGGACATTCCCAGAGCATACTTTTTCTTTTCGTTGGCAATTGCCTTATTGTAAAAGGCCAGGGATTTTTCCCTTTCCTTCAATGAATCGCTGCTTTTCCTGAGATCGGAAATATCACTGTTGATATTAGCAAAGATATTCCTCTCCATCTGGGCCTGATCAAACGTGTTTTGTTTCAGAATTGCTTTGTATTTCTGCACCACTCCCCGGGCATAGCTGTTTTCAACCGGCCATTCATAATTCAGGAGAATATTCAGATTGAACCCGGGCTTGTCATACCAGAGAGAACTGACTAACCCGCCAAAATTTTCATCCCTTTTCAGTCTCCGGTAGGAAACATTGAAATCAAGATCAAGGGTGTTTCTCAATTTGTCCAGAGCGGATACCAGATTGATTTCATCTGTTTTCCGGGCCTGTCGTAAAGCAAGATAATCGTACCTTCTCTCCAAGGTGGCGGCAACCAACTTCGAGATACCGGGATCGGCACGGAAAACCTCCGGATCAGAAACAGTCGGAAAAGCAGTTACAGGATCCGAGACTGTTAGTATACTCTGACATGGCATTCCGATATAACTGGCAAGATTATTCCGGGCCGCGATAACATCCTGCTCCCCTCGGTAAAGGCTCGACTGTTTATCAGCCAAAGAGGCTGAGATCTGTTCAATGTCGGATCTGGGTCTTTCATCTTTTTCAATCAGGATTGAAACCTGTTTAAAAAGTTTACGGGTTCGTTCCAGTGATCTCCCGTATACCCGCAAATTCTCAACCGCCAACAGATAATTCCAATAATAAACAATAGTCTGATAAATAGATGAGGAGACGGTATGCAGAAAGTTATATTTTGTAACCAGTAAATTGCTTCTGGCCGCCAGCTCATGAGCATCCGCCACTTCAACTCCAAGCCCCTCAAGCAAGGGGGCTTTCAGTGAGAAGGTTATAATTGAACTGTTGAGATGATCCCGTGAAGTGTCCAGAGAATCTATCCTTTGTAGACCCATATCCATTCCAGCTGCGATCCCGGTCCTGAAATTTCTGCTGATATTTATCCCGGTGGTATATCTGTCGTTTTGATCTTCGACCGACTCTAGAATGGGAATTTCACTGTGAGTGTACCCTGCGGAGGGCCTCACCATAATATCGAAATCACTTTGCGCGACTTTGATATTTCCCCGGGCAATCTCCTGGTTCTCTTTTTGAATCAGAATCATATTATTATACTTCAAGCTCAACTTGACAGCTTCAAGCAAAGGAAAAGCTGCTCCGGCAACAACCTGAATGGGAACCGCCAGCAGCGCGATAAACAGCAGAACGCTTACAAACCTGTTCATCTTTTATCACCAGTATAAAAATTTCCCCCGGATGGGGGTTCAGTACTGGAAGCTTTTACAAAGTCCAGGGCAATCCGATTAAACTTCCCGGGTTTCAAGGCCGGAATGAGATGACCGCAACCTTCCATTACAATCAAGCGGGTGCCGGGTATCCCCGAAACCAGCTTCCGAGACATTTTCATCGGAATAATCAGATCATCATCCGAAGCGAACACCAGAACCGGAATTTTTATTTCCGCCAGATAATCGGTTGCATCAAAAGAGATGCACGCATTCACCTGCCCGGCATACCCAACATCACTCTGCCGAAACGAAAAGTCCATCATATTTTTCAGCATTATCGCCGGCAGCTTTTCCGAGGCAAAGAAATCCTCGGGGAAAATCCATAACAGCTGCTCCCTGATCTGAATGGACAAGTCGATCCCCCGCCGCTTCATCTCTTCCCACAGCTTCAGCCTGTATTTCGACCTGGCATCCAATCGGGGAGCGGCGTTGCTGAGTATCAGGGACATAACCCTGCCCGGATACCGGCGCACAAATTCCAGAGCAATAAAGCCTCCCAGGGAAAGACCAATGAAATGGGCTTTTTCCACGGCCAGGAAATCCATCAAACCAAGCACATCGTTCGCCATATCCGCGATACTGATATCCGTTCCGGGGAAATCAGTCCTCCCCGAACCACGGTTGTCCAGGGAAACAACCTGAAAATATCGGCAGAGAAATTGAACCTGCGATATCCATCCTTCACAGGTCATACCCAATCCACCGAGCAGAATAACAGCTTCTCCGGCACCACAAGTTTCGTAATAAAGATCTACTCCGTTGAGTTTCACGGAAGGCATGTCTTCAACTATCTCCTCCGACTTGAACCCCCCCGCAGAAGCAGCAACCTTTACGGGGCACAATGGATTCCGTAACACAGGTGTAATTGGTAACATCAAAATGAATTCTGCGGTTATAAAGGCGGCAGTCAACATAACCAGTCAGGTGTTTCAGCGCCTCCAGAACCATCATCCCGGCCACGATGGAAAGATACGGCGCGACCGACCCGTGCCGGTGCCGCTGGTTGATAAAACTCACCACCGGATCATCACCGTCCCGACCCATATCCGGCATTGAACACTGAAAACAGACGGTCCTGTTCGGAACAACGAGCGGCCCCAAGCGGATGAACCGGGAAGAGAAGCCGAGGGAAAACAAAACCGGAACTCCGGTTTTAAAGGCAGCCGCATTCATCCAGGCGAAAATCTTTTCCCGGGGCGAATCCGCCGCCAGCAAAACCAGATCACTATCCCCCAGCACATCAACAATGTCCTTTTCAGCGGTTATCTTCCTGTTGATAAACTCATATTCCGTACAGCTGTTAGTCTCCCTGATATTTTTCTCGGCGGCCTCGGTCTTCAAGCTGCCGACATCCTTTTCCCGATACAGTATCTGCCGGTTGAGGTTGCTGATTTTTACCCGGTCGAAATCAACACATTTTATTTTTCCCAAACCTACATATGCCAGATTGCAGAGGATATGAGACCCTAAACCTCCCAGGCCCAGCAGGGTGATTTTGCTGCTTTTTAAAATACCTTCCGCTCTTTCGGCAAAAGCATTTCCCTCTTTGCGGTGCAGGGCCCAGAAAAGCTCCTGCCTTGAAAACCTATGTTCCAGCCATCGGTCGTCACCCAGTTCCAGAAGGTAAAGATTATACAGGGTTTCAACTTCCCGGAAAACTTCCGTAATGGAGCAAACCAGATTTTTCTTTCTGAGTTGTGCAAAGATCTCCCGGATTGAATTAACCCCGTCAAGCAGCAGAATCAGCTCCCGCTGAAAATCCCCCTTGACCTCGTAAACAATCTGCTCATTCCGGGTAAATGCAAAAACAACTTTCCCCTTTACCGGCCTGACGGCATAAATAGACCTTTTGAAGTATGGTTTTATATCTTCAGTAAGTAGTTCCACGCCTCGCCTCGGCATCGGTGGTCTCCAGCCAGGTTACAAAAGGCAGAGTACAACCCTGATAGTAATGTTGCTTGACAACATCCATCAATGAATTGAACTCATAATTGATTTTCACCCTCTTCCCGGCAACCTGCAACTCATCAACCTGAGGCATCGTAACGGGAAAAAGGGAGACTGACCAGAACAGATCGTTCATAAGCTTCTCCCTGGTCATTCCGTCACAATCGATATCAACAATATCCGGCAAAAGATCCCGGTTCTGGCTGGTCCGCACATTTCTGATCCCGTATCTTTCGGGATTTTTCCACATATCGGAACCATAACTCAAGTTGAAAAGAGAATAGAGACAACTATCAATCTTCTTTTCCCGGACTAATTCCTGCAGGGCATTGAAACCCTGCCGGGCCTCCTCTTCCGTTTCGGTTGGAAAACCGATAATCATATAGACCTTCAAAGGCAGAATCCCGTCATTGCTGGCCAGAACTTCATCGACAAGCCCGGTCGTGATACCTTTTCGCATCAGGCGCAGCACCCTGTTATTGTACGATTCAAGCCCGAGGATCATTGATTTGCAATTGGCCTGTTTAAACAACCTGAATCTTTCCCGGGTCAGGGATTTATGAAATCGCGTATGGGCAAACCAGGTACAATCAAGTTTGTGGCTGATAATCTTTTTTGACAAATATTCCAGCAGATTCGGATGGGCTGATTCGTCTGAAAACATAAAGTTGGCAATATTATATTTTTCCCGGGCTTCCATCAAAGTGGTAAAAACCGATTCATATTCAGGCTGGGCATAATCCCTGCAGAATGACACATCAGTCCGGCAAAAGGCACATTGCCGCCAATAGCACCCACGCGAGAGCCTGAAAGAAAAGACCATCTTGTCCCTGTCACCCTGATAGGAATTCAGCGGCATAACCCCATAATCGGGACAGGGTAAAGTCTGCAGCTCAAGTGGAGGGGCCTTCTGATTTTTTCTGATCCTTTTTCCGTCGCGCCAGATCAGATTGGGAACCCGGAAAAAATCGGGAGTCTCCTGTTGCAGTTCAGCAAACAGCTTTTCCAGGGGGATCTCTCCTTCATCAACAATAAACGAGTCAACCAGATCAAATATGGCCGGATTGTGGATCTCCCTAAAATGCAGGGTAACGTAGGGTCCGCCAATGGTAATATGGGTGGAGGGTGAATACTTCCTGATCAGGGAAGCACAGTAAAAGGCGGGGAAAAGCTGGTTGGAAAAAACCAGCGAGATACCGGCAATCAAGGGTTTACGGTCTATAAGAAGATCCCGGATAAGCTCATCGAGGATGGAACTGTAGAAAAATGCATGGTTAACACTGTCAATAACGTCCCGGGAAGAAAACTCATCGTACTGTGAGACAAACTTGTTTACCGGCTTCTCCATATAAAATTCAGGAAAATAGCGGGCCATAATGGTGCTGAGGACAAGATCGTCCGGCAAACCATCCAGGCTTCTCTCCTTGAAACCGGACAAAGCCAGCAAGAGGCGATATGATTTCGTATATTCAACCATTTCCCTGAATGAAAGTTTTTTCCGCTCATTCAGGCAAATAAACTTCTCCTCAACATATTCCAGACCCTGGCACAAATTGCTGTGGTTGAAAAAACGATTCCAGAGCTGTACCCCCAGGTCTTCCGCCACCACTGGGATGTTCTTTCTCCGCAAATACTCCGACAGCACGGGAATGCTCAAGTAGGGATTTTTACGGGAAGAAAAGGGAGGAAAAAGAAGCAGGATCTCTCGGTTCAATATTCTAGTCTCCTTGCGGAATTGCCACACCAGACGAAACGCTGTTCCCGGAGGGAGAAAACGTCACTTTCGCCAATATCAACTTGCGGCGCAGCCGCTCTACAAAACATTCATCCTCGGAAAAGGATTGCACCATGGCAAAAGCTTCATCCGCATCGCGGAAAAAGCAGCTCCCCGCCTCAATGGCTTGAAAACAAAAATCCACCCAAATCGGCAAAGAGAGAGGAGAATATGCGAATTCATCCAACCATTTTCTCATGAGCGGGATTGACCGTGCCGGAAATCCCAGCTTCCGATCAATTTTAGCCCTTTGCCTGATTTTAAGATAATCCCTTTCTCCAAACCCGGCATCCCGGTAATATTCATTCCAAACCCGGTCAGCAGCCTGAAAATCACCTTTCAGGAGCTCATACTCCACTTCAAGATGTCTGAGTCCATCACTGGCCCCGCAGGCAGCCCTCAATTGCTTCAGGACATACCCGAAACGATCAAGTTCAGTCCGGCCCAGGCAGAACAGCAGGGACAGTTCCTTGGAATATCGGCTAGAAAAGCTGAAAACTGAAATCAGAAGTCGGGAAAAAAAATCACCGCTTCGGGGTATGGCGGAATCAGCGGCAAGAGTGAAACACTGTTCCCGGCCTCCCTTCCCTGCCAGAAAAGCCCTCAAAACTTTACTGACCGACAGTAGCAGGATGGAGTGCAATACCCCTCCCGGATCAACCTGACCCGACTTACCTTTAATATTATTATTGAGATATTCAAGGTACATCGCAAAAATTTCCCGACGGTCAAATCCCTTTATCACGGCGATTGTATCTATCAGACCGGTCGCGTTATCTTCCAAATCAGCAATTTTTTCAACCTCCGGCAATGGCCGGCGGTCTTGTAAAAGCTCGTAATATTTCGCCTCAATCCTGGTTACGGTAAAGTCTTCAAAATGTCGGAAACAATGATTCCGGTATATCCGGTTGCGGTCACAAATTTCCTCTATTGCCTCAGCTAGAGCAACGGAAGAGATATCGGCGAAACCGTTTTCCAGAACAACCGGCACCAAAACACCGCAACGCCCGACGGTTTCATCAAAACCATTCCACTTCGTGGCAATAACCGGAGTACCAACACTGAGAGCTTCAACGATGGACTTGCCAAAAGATTCTTCCAGGGTGACGGAGAGATTGAGCAAAGCCACTGAATGTCTCAGGTAGTCCGCCTTTTCTCCCGGGTCTCTGATCTCACTTAAAAACCGCACATCATCCACCAACCCCAAGGCTTCAACCTTTTTGGTCAGAATCGCGGCATACGTGGTGTTCTTGTTCCCGCCCTCAACCGTTAGACGGCCGGCGATCAAAAGTTTAATCGTCTTCCCCTTATTTTTCAGAATATCAATAGCTTCAATGGCTCTATGCAAAAGCTTGTCAGGATGAATCCTGGAAAAAACGACCAGATATTTGTCATCGGGGAGATATGAATTACGGGCGGAGCCATCTTTACCCATCCTGAAATCGGCCAACGACCTGATAGGATGATTGACAACACGGATATAAGAACTCAGGACGGGATAAATAAACCTGATTGTTTCCGCCGCATTTCTGGTGGGAGCAACAATAATATCTCTGTCTCTCAAACCTTCCGCCATCAGATAAAATTCAAAAACATGAGCTCCCGGTGCATGGGAGATGAAAAGAAGGGAGGTTTCGAGATGGTTCTGGTTTCTGAACCGCAAATAGATAGGGATATGGAGAAAAGCACCAAAACCGGGACTGAAAAAATCATACTGTCGAAAAAGATCGAGACAACGCTGTTTCCCGTCCCCGACATGTTGAAAGGAAAACATTTCATCCAGCCGCGCGGTCGTAATATAATCTATCTGGAATTTTTCCGGCGAAAAGCACTGCAGGTTCTGCTCAAAAGATTCCGCGCTGACAATCATCTCTCCAGCAACAATCCGCAGAATTCTTATCTTCATTTCAGCTTTTCCACCGGAATGTCCCTGGCCCGCAGGAAATCCACCACTGCCGTAACCGCATCCTCCACACCTGCGGTTTCTGTCCTTATCGTCAGATCGGGATGGTCGGGAAGTTCATATTCAACATTGCAACCGACAAAATTTTCTATTTCCCCTCGGCTGAATTTTTCATACAACTGTTTGGGATCACGCCGCTTGCATAATTCAAGCGGAGAATCAATAAAAATTTCAAAAAAATTGTCAGGAAAGAATGAGCGGGCAAATTCTCTATCTCTTCTGAACGGAGTGATAAAAGAGGCCAGAACAAAATAACCGCGGTTATAAAACCTTGCCACTTCGTCAAGAATATCCTTCTGGTTCTTTATCCTGTCAGCCTCGGTGAAACGTCCCCGTTGTTCAACAATATAAGTGATTTCGTCACTGTCAATCAATTTTGTTTTTGCCCTGACGGCTCTGACAAAAGCTTTGGCTATGGTCGTTTTGCCTGCCCCGCTCAATCCCGTAAACCAGAGCACCGCCCCTTTTTCCGCTGGCAAGTAAGCACCTCCATATCAAACAGGTCAACCGGCTCAAACCTGAAAAGGGAGCCTGAGCGAAAAGAGGCGGGAAATCCGCCTCTTTTCGCCCGTTGCAAAACCATCAACAGAATCAGAATGCAGACGCTACCGCAGTTCCAATTCCAGCACCAGCAGCAGCCCACTCTAATGCAGAACCACCGGCAACTTTCTCAAGGTCGGCATCACTCAATTCACTGTTGCTGCCGACAACCTCCTTGATCTCCGCCTTGGTAAACTCAAAACCGGCATCTTTCACAACCTTCTGCCGATCCTCATCACTCGCAGCATTTTCAATGCTTTTTTTGAACTCTTCATCACTTGTCAACTTTTTCAGAAAATTTTTCGCGCTTTCCACTGACATAGCTACAACCTCCTTATTAGAAATGGGTTAAAAAAACTGCCCTGCACCAAATCGGACAGACACACTAACCAGAACCACCGGCAAAAATCCAGCAAAACCTGTTCCAGCTTTTCATTACTCAGATTCAGGGATCAAGTAAAACTGGGTTATGGTGTATACAGTACACGGGATATCAACCATGTCAAGCAAAATATCTATATTAAACTTCTGCCTTTTCTCGTCACCTGCCAACCTTTTCCCTCAGGCATTTCGCGTCCTCAACCAGACAGGAAACATAAAATTTAATCTTCCAGGTTAAACCAGCCTGTAAGCTGTCCCCGAATTTTATCCATCATCGCCTCTTCCCGGGCCAGCAAAAACTGAAATTGAGAGGCGGATAAACCCGATTCAGCGGCCCCGCCAAAGGGATGAACATTCCAGGGAAAATCATTCCGTCTCATCCTTGCCGCCACAAGCTCAGACAAGGTTGTATCCGCAAGTTTCTCCCCAATCTTCTCGCGACCGACCTCCTTAACCAGATTAATGGCTTCATCCTTGTAATGCTTATATTCTCCCGACAGAGCCAACCCTTCATTAATCAGAGAAGTCAGCCGGCGATATTTTCTTTTACCGACAAACCACCTCTGCAGGAGGCGACAGCGGGCGTTTCTTTTCATCAGTTCAGCAAGAGAATTTTCATTGAGATCATTATCATTCAGCCACCTTTTCAGTTCAGTTTCATCTGAAATATTATGTCTCTTTCTGAACCTGTCAAACTCTCTGTCAATATCATCCAGGCTGGCTTCAATCCCAAGATATCCGGCCAGAAAAGCCATGATCTCCCGGTTTAACCCGTTGAAAACCAAATCTTCGCTGTCAGGATGATGCAACAGGCAATGGCCTGCAATCTCATCGAGCGAAGCCTCCCCAACCTGATTTTTCACTTTTCTATCTCTTTCAAACATAACCCTGAAACAACTGTCAAAGTCCGGCACCGTCCTCCGACAACAGCTTTCATCACAATTTTCAACCGACCACCTCACGGTTTGCAGTAACGCCAGAGCATCTCTCTCCTGTATATCAATAAAATTCAGATCAAACTCACCCGGGCCAGGCACAATTTTAAACTCTTTCAACTTGGCCAGAACAACATCCCTGGTTCTGACTTTCCAGTGAATTTCCTTGATGGAATTCAGGATTGCATTTTTCAAATCAGCCGGCAGCTTCATTCCCTCGACAGTAAATCTTATATTGATAAAAGGCTCGCTCAACCGGCGATAATTATCTTTTTCATCAAAGAGACAGACAACCTCATCATCGGCGGTAATCAAGTTGGAAGCATAATAATTGTAGACGGCGCCAATGCCTGACATACCGGCGTTTCCAAGTTCCGCAGCTTTGACGGCCCCGCCCCCGGCGGCCCCAAAGACCTTGACCCCGCTATTCAGAACATATTGTATTTCATTATGCCAAGGGGCCTCGCCATGGCCAGAATAATCATCAATGAGGCCAACGATATCCGGGTGATAGTACTCAACCGCACTGACCAGATCAGCTTGTCCGGCCGGAGGCAGGAAGATAAACTCACTGAACTCTTCCCTGACCTCCGGGCAACCAGCCAGCGAAGGACCGGAAAAAACCAACACCTTCATACTCTTTTTCCCCGCAGAAAAGCATTAGCCCTCCGACCGGGAGCATAATTCATGAGATCAGCGACACCCTCCAGTCCGGGCACAACCACCCTGACAACATGGAAATCATAATCCTCAGGCGAAAGATCCACCACAATCACCTGATGAAAGCCCACTGCCTGCAACCTCTCCACACAAACAGCGATATCTTCCTCGAACGCCGTCGTAATAATCGACCGGTGCCGGTCGGCATCCACCCATTCCCAATCTTTACTCTGTTCATCGTTCAAAATCTGTAACAGATTTTCCTTGCCAGCCAAACGCAACGGCAGTATTTCACTTGCAAAAAAAGCTTCTCTGACCCCGCTCAGGACTACCGCCCTGGCCTGGACAGCTTCGGTGACAGCCCGTGTCATAGCGGTCTCCACATCCAGACTCGCTCCCATTCCTTTACAAAGCAGGAAATCCGGTTCCCGCAAATCTATCAACTGGCATTCATAGGTTGGCACCGCCGTGTCAATAGTACAATCATAGATTACCCAATAAACATCCACCTCTTCGATCTTGGCAGTTAACCCGTTGACCCGGTCGAAAGCTATGGTTTCCGGTCTTACCCGTCTCAACAGCGTAGAGGACTTCCGACAACGTGCCTCCAGCAGACTGTTAGTGGTAGCATCCCGTTCAATAACCTCAATCAGAGCCTGGGTAACCGCTTCGAGAAAATCGACACTTCCAGCAAGGCCATTACTACTCTTGAAAAACGAATCAAGTTCGGAATCGCTCCAGTTCATGGTTACCAGACTATAAGGAAGCATTACCTCCTGCCCACTCACTATATCCCAACCGGTAGTCCATAACTCTTGATTGTCGGGGTTAAAAATAGAGTGCTTCGACAAAGGCAGCAACTCTGCCGGGACAACATTGTTTTTTTTCTTCAATAATACATAGCTGTCTCTGACACAAGGAAGTTCAGTTGTCACCGCACAAAATCTTTCAACCGACTCCATTAAAGCGGAAGCCATAGCCGCAGCCAAATCAACCCCTTTGCCATGTGAAACCGACATCCCCCGCTCAAATGGTCTGACAGCATTGACAACCGGAATGCCGATTCTGTCATAACCGGTAATATCAGCAAACCTGACCAAGCCCATCCGTTTAAAAAAAGGGCTGACTTTTTCAATCAGCTCATCAGTAGTCACCGTGTGCGCCTGACCGGCAAACGACTTCCCACAGGTATAAATCCTGCCCTGGTAATTGATTCCTGATCCCCCCATCCGCAGGTTGCCATTCTCCATCCGACCGAACTTGAGCCTCCAGAAAAATTACTATTAAATCATTTTTGTATGCAATAGCATGTGTGTCCCAAGACTATTATTGACACAAAAGCTTTCACCCCGGATTTTATCAAAATAGGGCTCAGGTATCCTCGAATCAACTGCTGGACGATTCCCGTCCCCAACCTGTCTGTAATTTTTCAAGAAAACTCATTGTGTTGCTACCATCGGCAAAAAACAGGTCAGCTTTACAGTTTTAAATCCACGGATACACTTTCTTTCTTTTGTGCCTCCGTTAATTTTGACAAAACCAACCTCTCTATTGTGTCTATAGTCTGGGTTTCCCACTGAAATGAATAGGTAAATATTGTCTCTCTCATGTGTAAGAAATTGACGCGTTTTTACATAATCTCATAAATGGATCAAGAGAGATAAAAATCGGAATCTGCCTCGTTGCCGTCACCTTCACCGACATGGATACAAACAATGAAAAATTGCAAAAAACGGGATGGCACCGTAACAGTGGTACTGCGTTGCGCCATCCCGTTTTTTGCAAAACTGCCAATGTATCGCAAAAGATTATCTTTTATGCGGGCCGTAAATCAATTTTGGATTCATGTGATACGTCCAGGGCAGGCCGTAATACTTCCAGCCCCCGGTAAAACCGCGGCGACCGTAATGCTGACTGTATTTTTTCATCAGTTCATGCTCACGCTTGTCGGCACCTTTGAATTTACCCCCTTCAAATCCACCAACGACATTGCAAACATGCTTAAAACCACTTTTCGCCAGCAGGTCGCTGGCCGGTACACTGCGATTGCCGCTGCGGCACATGATCAAAAGGGTGTCATCAACTTTGAAATGCTTTTTCATATAGGCCAGGAAATCGGAATTTTTGTAATACTGATAGCGGGTTTTCTTCATTTTCTTACCTCGAAAAGTTCCGTCCTTTTCGACAAACTCGTCGCTTAGAAACATAAATGGAATATTGTAGGCCATCGCCGGATGCCCAATCTGCTGGTATTCGCCAGGCGTCCGGACATCAACCAAATATACCCCGGACTTGGGGTTGACAACCATGTCATAGGCCTCGAGAACACTAATATTCTTGGCAATTTTGGCCTCTTTGGCAAAAGCACCGCCAGATGGCAGCAACAGGGCCACAACCAGCAGCAAGGAACCAAACAATCCGAACCAGCGTGCTTCAATCTTCCTTTTCATCACCACACCTCCTTGTAAAATGTTCCTACCGACATCAATATGACCTTACCCCGGACTTGCTTTGTGGATATAAATATAACGATATTTCACATTCCCGTCAACAAGATAACCAGCGCCATTTCCATCTCCATCAACAAATCAGCCAGCCTGTTTGCCCCAAAGGTTTCAACCACTGACACTCAACCAAAAAAACAACTTTTTGAAGTGATCAGGTAAAAACGAATTCTTTTTCGAGACAACAAAGTGCACATCAGGCAAAATGGAAACATGAATTTGTCGGGCAGGAAAAAGAGGAAAACCATTAAAAAGCTTGAAATCGGTCGGAAGACAGTATAGTTCATTAACAAGTTTCCACCCGGGAACGGCAAAACATTAACTTCTGAATATCTGTTTTCGTGACTTATGCTCAGCATCTTTAAAAGCGGGCCGCGGAACATCCGCCAGCGGCTGCTGCGCGACATTATTCTGCTGATCGGCATCATTATTGCGGCATTGCTCGCCCTCGGCCTGCACATGGGCAGCAAAATCCGCCGGCAGGCCTCCGCGGCGATCATTTCCGACGCCACCTTGATCGTCAAGAAGAAGTTCTACAGCTTCACAGAACCGGTGGAGACCTATCTTTCCATCGGCTGCCAGTGGGGCAGAAACGGCTTGTTGACTGAGCTGGATGAACCGGAACTCCGCAAAATTTTCATCCCCATGCTGACCACCCATTCGTACATTTCAGCGGTATCCATCGCCGACAGCCACGGCAATGAATTTTTCCTCAAGCGTGACGGCAATGGATGGTTTACCCGGTTGAGCGCAGAAAAAGTTAAGAAGCGCTCCACCCAGGTAAAGCAGTGGCAGGAAAATGGACATTTATTGAAAAGCCGGCAGGAAAAAAGCGACTTCGACCCCCGCCGGCGCCCCTGGTTTTTGAAAGCCGCCGCCGGCAGCCCGGGAGAAATCTACTGGACCGATCCCTACCACTTCTTCACTGCCGGCAAGCAGGGGGTAACCGCCTCGGTGGCGTGGCGCGGCAACGATGGAAAAACCTTGTTCGTCTTGGCTTTCGACCTGCTCGAGGACGACCTGCTTACCTTTCTCAACCGCCTGGAAATCGCCGACCAGGGACACATCATCCTGCTTTCCCGCAACGGCTCCATCATTGCCCACAACCGCTCAGACCGCCTTAAAAGCATTGAAGAGAGCCCGCCGGCAGTCAAAGCCATTGAGCTCTGGCGACAGGGAAACAAAAAAGATGTGCACGCCCTGGAATTTTCCCTTGACCGGAAAACCTGGTGGGCGGGCTTCACCCCCCTCAAAACCGACGAGCCTTCCGCCTGGATTGCCGTCGTCATTCCCGAAAACAAAATTGTCGGCAGTGTAAAAAAACAATGGTCCAGGGTCGCCATGGCCGCCGTCTTCATTCTGGCTGCCGGCATTCTCCTGGCCCTGCTCCTGGTCAGGAAATACAGCTATCAGCTGCGGGATCTGCCGAGGCAGAAAATTCATGACCATGAGTTTGAAAATGAATTATTCACGCTCATCGCCGCCGGCGAGGGCACCAGTCTGGAGTTCAAATCAACGGTGCGCATGAACCTGAATACCGGCAAAAGCGGCAAGGAAATCGAGATCGCCTGGCTGAAAACCGTGGTCGCCTTTATGAACTCGGACGGCGGCATCCTGCTGATTGGGATCAATGATGACGGCAACATCGTCGGCATCGACGCCGACGGCTTCGCCAACGAGGACAAATGCCGCCTGCATTGCAAAAACCTGATCAACACCCACATCGGTCCGGAATTTTCCCGTTTTATTCACCTGAAAATGCGCCAGGTGCAGGGGAAAACCATCGTGGTCATCGAATGTGAACGGGTCCGCAAACCCGTCTTTCTCACCGTGGGTAAAAATGAGGATTTCTACGTGCGCTCCGGGCCGTCCAGCCTCAAGCTCAGCATGAGCCAGATGGCTAAATATCTCGATGAAAGAAGATAAGCACTACACAGGCCAACACGATGAAAATAGCGTGGCAAGACACCTATGCCGCCATCTGGCGGCCCTATCGGAAACACCTTCACCCGGTCCATGCCCTTGACCCGGTCACCCTGGATTCACTGATCGGCATTGAGCGGCAGAAAGAACAACTGACAAACAACACCAGGCGCTTCCTGGAACGGCAGCCGGCCAATAACGCCCTGCTCTGGGGGGCCAGGGGAACGGGGAAGTCATCCCTGGTCAAGGCGCTGCTGAACCACTACCGCCCCCGGGGCCTGCGGATGATCGAAATCCACAAGGACGATCTGCATATCCTGCCGGAGATTGTCGATGAAATCCGCAACCTCCCCTATCGCTTCATCATCTTTCTTGACGACTTCACCTTCGAGGAACATGACAACTCCTACATACCCTTGAAAAGCGTTCTTGAAGGCAGCATTGAGCAGCCCCCGGAAAACGTGTTGTTGTATGCCACCTCAAACCGCCGCCACCTGCTGCCGGAATTCATGCAGGACAACCTGGACAGCCGGCTGGTGGATGGGGAGCTGCATTACGCCGATGCCATTGAAGAACGAATTTCCCTTTCAGACCGCTTCGGCCTCTGGATTTCCTTCCACCAGACCAGCCTGCAGCACTACCTGCGCATCGTGGACAGCTATTTTCCCGATTACCAGGGCGACCGCGAACAGCTCCATGAAGCGGCCAGGCTTTTTGCCATGACCAGGGCGTCCCGGAACGGCAGAACCGCGAAGCAGTTTTACAATTCCTACGTTCAACAAAGTTGAGGTCACCTTTCACGCAACGGGAGAAAATTATGAACATGCCGAAATCATGGCGGCCCTATCTCACCGGAGCCCTGGTGGGCCTGCTGGCCACCCTGTCGGTCCTGGTTTCCACCCAGACTTCGGGGAAGCCGAAATACCTGGGAGCTTCGACAACTTTTGTTCGGGCCGCCGGCTTGATTGAAAAAAGCATCAGTGCCGAACATGTTGCCGAAAACAGCTACTACCAGGCCAAGAAAGTCCGGGTGGACTGGCAGTTCATGTTCGTCATCGGCATCCTGCTTGGCGCCTTTGGCGCCTCCATGGGCGATCGCAGTTTCAAAATGGAGGGCGTACCGCCCATCTGGAAAGAAAAATTCGGCAACAAACCTGCCACCAGGGCAACGGGGGCCTTTCTGGGCGGCATCGTCGCCATGTTCGGCGCCCGGCTCGCCGGCGGCTGTCCCAGCGGGCACGGACTCAGCGGCCTGATGCAGCTTTCAATCAGCGGTTTTCTGGCCATGGCCGGGTTTTTCGGCGTCGGCATTCTGGTCGCCCATTTGGTTTACCGGCCGGGAAAAGGAGAAAAATCATGAACGACATCACCCTGGGTCTGATTACCGGCATTCTTTTCGGCATCCTGCTCCAGCAGGGACGGGTGCTGCGTTTTGAAAAGCAGGTCGGAGCCATGCTGCTCCAGGACATGACCATTCTCAAATTCATGCTCTCGGCCATCATTGTCGGGACCGTCGGCATCAATCTGCTGGCCACCCTGGGCCTGGCACCCCTGAAGATTAAGGCAACCCACCTGGGAGCCAACCTGATCGGCGGCTCTCTTTTCGGCGCCGGCTGGGCAGTGATGGGCTACTGTCCCGGCA
>Ga0256913_10000203_pt1 | contig 28984 bp, 30 predicted proteins | sample Axial_MatmetaG_FD_185970 | JGI IMG/M metagenome (GOLD analysis project Ga0256913, IMG submission 185970) | Deep-sea worm associated microbial mat communities from Axial Seamount, Juan de Fuca Ridge, Pacific Ocean - Axial_Mat | ecosystem: Environmental > Aquatic > Marine > Oceanic > Microbial... | reverse complement strand
TAGGTCATCACTCTCTTCCTGATTTTGAACAGAATCAATAAGTATGGGAGAAACCCTTTTGCCTTCGTTGTTGAAAACACTGTAAGCCTGAAGCAGCTGTGTAAAGGTGGCCAGCATACCATATCCATAAGCGGTATTGCCTCTGTACATTTTTTCTGTCAATCGTGCAAAGGAGTGTATGAATCCGGACTTTCCACGTTTCAACTCTATGGTGGTCCGATCTGCAAGACCAAAATACTCCAGACTCTTTCTAAATTCAACCCCACTGAAAAGAGATGCTACTTTGGCTATGCCAATATTGGAAACATTACGGAGAATACCTTCTGGAGAGAGCAATGTCTGAGGCGAGGAGTCAGTGATGAATCTGCCGTTATCCAGTTCATACTTGCCATTATTTGTATGGATCAGTGTGCTCTCTTCAATATAGTCTTTTTCAAAAGCGGCTGCCAGTACAAGCGGCATCATGACCGCTCCGGGTTCATAAGGATAAGTGCTGAACTTCTGATGCATAGAGGGGATATCCGACATTGTAATATAATTTGGATCATAGCGGTTGGAGCTTGCCATCACTCTTACTTTCCCCGTACCACTCTCCATCACCGCTACGATGATATCATCTGCCTGAAGAGAGTGTTTGTAGGCATCAAGGATCTTCTCGACTTTTCGTTGTAGTGAAAGGTTGATAGTCAGTATGATATCGGCATCATGGTCGTAGTCTTTTAGCAGCCCTTCCTCCAAGCCTACCAATCCTTTCCCACTTGGAGTAGTATAGCCAAGAAGAGGCTGGAGTGTATCGTGCTGAGGATAACTTCTGGGTGCTGTAGGCTGAATAGTAAACGATAACAGCTGCTTGTCACTGCTGTAGAGCGTCTGTTCCATGGGCTCTGTAGCGAACAGAAGAGTAGTGGTAAAAATAGTGATGAGTAGTCGTTTCATGCAGATTCCTTTTTTTTAGACAATAGAAGGAGCCGGGACTTCAGTCCCGTAAAGTCTCCCCTCCAATATAGATATCAAACTTATGTGACAGCTTTATGTCCGGTTAGTTCCAGTTGTACGCCGTAATGAGCGCCGTACCTGAAGCCACCACCACAAGACCACCCTTGTCGAGGATCTTAAGCAGGTCACGTTTGAGATCCTGTGAGACCTTGTGGTTCTTGAGCATCTTCTTGATACGGCGGCTCCCCAGACGGATCTTGTCTTTCTGCACTTCACCGAACTCCAAAGTAAGTTCGATCATTCGCTTAGTGATACCTCTTTGTCTGATACGTTGGTTGATGTGGTGTGTTTCGATCATTTTTTGCTCCTGTGTTAAGATAGGAACAGTATAAAACAGGAGAGCGAACGTTTGGTTCGGCAAGATAAAGGCGGCCTGAAGCACCCCAAGGGCACTTCCTTCGGGCGCCCTCCCTACGGGGGGGGGAAAAGAGTGGTAGGTGAACAAAAATCGAGTTAAAGCGGGTTTTCGGGCTGCTTTTTCATCCCTGATCCTCCTACTTTCTCTTCCTTGCCAGAAGTTTCAGAAGCAGTGTGGTCAGGACGAACTGCGGCGGGGAACCGACATCCAGGGCGAGGAAAGCGTTGGAGAAGAGTATCAGGGTCTTTTCATCCAGATTGTATCTTCCGGATTTTATAGCTTCTTTGGAGATACGCTCGACAAGCTGCTTCATGCTTTTGGCATCCGTACGTTTATGTGCCTGTATGAACTCATAGATCGCAGCCAGGGAGAGCTGTGCCATCTCCAGCCCCAGATTCTCTACCTCTTTCTCTTCGGAGAGTACAGAGACCGGAAGGCGGGATTTGATGGTATCGAGGATCGTTGATTTGCTGGGGGTCAGCAGAATGAACTCTTTGTTTTTCGGCGGCTCCTCTATGACTTTGAGAAGTTTGTTCTGGACAATGGGAGAGAATGTTTTGGCTGCAAGAATGATAATGGTGGTCTCTTCACTGGCCATATAGGCTTTTTCTATGGCAAGCTTTGCATCTTCGACCAAAAAAGTATCTTCCTTGATGATCTTGACAAAACGTTCACCCTGCTGCAGCGCCTCAAGTTTTAAAACTGTCTCCGGAATATTCGAGGTGATGATAACTTGACTGCCCAGTCTCATGATTCAAAATCTAAGTCCCCGAAAAGTGTGGCCGAGAGTGTCATATCAAAAAGTTTATAGAGCTGCAGGAGTTTAATGTCCAGCAGAGGATCGAGGCTTCTTAACGCAAAACTGTTCTGTACCTCTTCATCCAGTACCCACAGGAAATTGTCATGGTTCCTGTACGCCAGTTTGGTATAGGGGTGGTCTCCCCTGCCGATATACCAGATATAGTATCCGTTAGGGTAGGAGATATCGAGCATATCTTCAAGAAGCTGTATCTCCTGTGTAGAGTTGATGTTCTGAAGGTTGGGGAAACACTCCGTCAACTGGTAAAAAGGCAGCAAAGGCCTGTTCTTGCCCAGATCGTTGATACTGTTGAGAATATATTTTCCGAACCACTTGCGGGACTCATCAGTAATGACAAGAATAGTCTTGCCTTCCACTGCCTGCAATACGGCATTTTTGACCAGCGGCGCCCATTCATAACGGTACTCTTCCATCCATGAGAAGCAGGACTCCTCCTCGCGTATGGTTTCAAGTGTCCATTTTAAGAGCTGCTGCATGACCCTACTTGTCTAGCTCATACGCTTCATGGAGGGTACGGATAGCCAGCTCCCCATACTTTTCATCGATCACCATAGAGACTTTGATCTCGGATGTCGAGATCATCTGGATATTGATATTGTTCTCCGCCAGTACAGTGAAAGCAGTCGCCGCCACGCCGGAGTGGGATTTCATCCCTACCCCGACAACGGAGACTTTGCAGACATACTCGTCATAATCCATACCTTCGATATCGTGGCCAAAAGCTTCCATCACTTTTTTGGCATTGTCTATTTCGCTCTGCGGTACGGTAAAGCCAAGATTGGTCAAACCGTCCGTTCCCACGTTCTGGATAATCATATCGACATTGATATTCGCTTCCGCCAATTTGCTAAAGATCTCCGCTGCGATCCCCGGCCTGTCCGAGACACCTCTTAGTGTTACCCTTGCCTGGTTCTTGTCAAGCACAACACCAGATACTAAAACTTCTTCCATATTTTCACTCTCCTCTGTTATCAATGTACCTTCATTCTCTGAAAAACTGCTTTTGGCATACAGTTTCACTTTCAGTTTCTTTGCCAGTTCTACCGAACGGTTCTGCAATACTTTCGCCCCCAGAGAGGAGAGTTCAAGCATCTCGTCATACGAAATGGTATCGAGTTTCTTTGCATTGGGTTCGATGCGCGGGTCTGTCGTATAGATACCGTCCACATCTGAGTAGATCTCGCACTGGTCCGCTTTCAACGCGCCTGCCAACGCAACGGCCGAGAGGTCCGAACCTCCACGCCCAAGCGTTGTGACACAGCCATTTTTGTTGATCCCCTGGAAACCTGCAACGATGACGACCTTCCCCTCTTCGATGGCATGCCGCATCGCGGTCGGGTCGATGGATTCGATACGGGCATAAGTATGGGTATTGTCCGTGACGATCCCCGCCTGGCGTCCCGTCATCGCTACGGCATCGAAACCTTTTGACTGCAGTGCGATAGAGAGTAGCGCCGCCGTGACCCTCTCTCCGGAGCTCAACAGCATATCCATCTCTTTTTTGGCCGGTGTCGAAGTGAAATGGTGGGCATACCCTATCAGCTTGTTCGTCTCACCACTCATCGCAGAGACGACGACCACGATATCATGTCCCGCTTCTCTCGCTTTGGCAACACGGTTCGCGACATTCTCTATGCGATCCAGATCTCCGACACTGGTACCACCATACTTATGTACAATTAACATTTAAATCAATCCCTCTTGTATAAAATAATCTATGACCCTACGATACACTTTGCGTTTAAAATAGGTCACTTTTTTGAACAGTTCCTCATACGCTACGAACTCATACTCTTCAAATTCCGGTATCTCGAATGCTTGCAGGTCTATTTTCGCTTCCTCTTTCAGACGTACCAGGAAATATTTCTGGGTCTGCCCGTCGAAAGGGTACTGTTTACCCTTTGCCGTTTTGGGGAAATCGTAGGTGATCCACTCGGGAAACTCTCCGAGGATCTCTACGTCACTACAACCGATTTCTTCCTGTAGCTCCCTGTATAACGCTTCATGAGGTGTTTCACCTTCATCGATGCCTCCTTGCGGAAATTGCCATGCATTTTTGATATCACTTCGGTGTGCAACGAAAAATTCACACTTGTCCGGATATTTGGAAGAGAGTATAATAGCTGCAACATTCGGGCGGTAACGCTTTTTACTTTGCATACTTTAACTCATTTCACTAAAATTATATTTTTTTTTCTGGTAAGATTCTATCTAAAATACGATTACAGGCAGTTTGAAAGGAATACAATTTGTTGCTCTATCTCCACATCCCCTACTGCGATTCAAAATGCCACTACTGCAGCTTCAATTCCTATGTCGACAAGTTCGATACAAGAAGCGCCTATATGCAGGCGCTTCATACCCAACTCTCTTTTGAACTGGCACGTTTTGGTGCGGAAAAGAACAGTATCGAGACACTCTTCATCGGAGGGGGGACCCCCTCAACGGTCGATCCTGCACTGTACGAACCCATCTTCAGACTGCTTGCCCCCTATTTGCAGGAAGATGCCGAGATCACCACTGAAGCCAACCCGAACTCTGCTACCGGAGAGTGGCTGAAAGGGATGAGAAGACTCGGTGTCAACCGCATCAGTTTCGGTGTGCAGAGTTTTAACGGAGACAAACTCAAAGCCCTGAACCGCGCACATACGCCGGCACAGGCGAAAGAGGCGCTCATCTATGCAAAAGAGGCCGGTTTTGAGCACCTCTCCCTGGACCTTATCTATAACTACAAAGGGGATACGAAAACCCTTCTCCTGCACGATATAGAAGAGGCGTTCTCGCTTCCTGTAGACCATATCTCAGCCTATGAACTCACGATAGAGGATGGTACGAAATTCTCCCGGACACCGGAAGCCAGGCAGGAGAACGAAGCGCTTGCCTTTTTTGTTGCGGAAGAGATCGTAAAACGGGGGTTTACACAGTATGAGATCTCCAACTTCGGCCGTTACCAGAGCCGACACAACAAGGGGTACTGGAGACTCGAAAATTACATAGGTGCCGGTGCCGGTGCCGTGGGTTTCCTGAAAGAGACACGGTTCTACCCCCAGACCGATATCAGCGCCTATATCGCCGATCCGACAAAGACAGCGGAGGAACACCTGACACAGAGCGAGCTTCTTACGGAGTCTGTTTTTCTGGGCCTGAGAAGCTGCATAGGCATAGAGAAGAGCACGCTTCCCGATGCCGTCTGCAAACGGGCGGAACTCCTGTGCCGGGAAAAAAAACTGACACAGACTGCACAGCGTTTTTATAACGAAAATTTTTTCCTCAGCGATGAACTGGCACTCTACCTTTTGGGCTGACGGGAAACACCCTCTTTACAGATAAATGCACGTCCCAAATCCTGAAATAGGATTCTTTGAATTTATACTATACCCGTATTTAGGGGATTTGGGCACGTTACCTTTTAGAATAATTTGCTAAAATACATCAATTTAAAATAGAAGGCATATATATGTTTGGAATCGGCTTTACCGAATTACTCCTTATCTCTGTTGTCGCTATCCTCTTTTTGGGGCCTGACAAACTCCCCGAAGCGATGATACAGATCGCGAAGTTCATCAAGGGGGTCAAAAAGACCGTAGGCGATGCAAAAAGTTCTCTTGAAGAGGAGATGAAGATCGCAGACCTCAAAGAGGAAGCGCTCACGTATAAAAAAAAGCTTGACAGTGCGACCAACGAACTCAGAAGTTTCAAGAATATCGATTTTGACGATATGGAAGATATCCTCTCCTATGACGAACCTTCAAATAGTACATCTGCTCCTTCTTCTTATGCGGATGAAAAACCGAAAACAGAAGTAGAGACCAAAAATGAGAGCGTGACCTTCAAGAAAAAAGAGAAAACGGATACCGTTCCGGATATAAAGAAGAGTACGGGGGATGATGCCTGATGTTTGATGAACTCCGACCCCACCTTGCCGAACTGAGAAAGAGGCTTGGACTCTCCGTTCTATCCGTTTTTATTGCCTTCATCATTGCCTTTATGTTCCATAACCAGATACTTGGATGGATCACACAGCCGCTGAACAATGCTCTCGTTGAAGTAGGCCGCATCATCGAGTCCCAGGAACAGGCGACATGGACCATGAAATCCGATGAAGCCAATACAACGAAAACACCAGCCGTCCAGGCAGCCGAAAAGCTCAAGGAGAACCTGTACGAAGCAGCGAAAGCCGCTGACCCCAAACTGGCTCCGCTTCTGAAAAATGCGGCCGATGCGGCACAGTCGCTGGATGAGATCATCAAAAAACGCGATATCGAATCGGCACGCCCAAACAAACACAATTTTGAAGGGAAGATCACCACCCACCAGGTCGGCGGCGCTTTCTTCGTTGCGCTGAAGGTCTCTTTCTTCGCAGGACTTCTGGGTGCACTGCCTTTCATTCTTTACCAGATCTGGCTTTTTGTCGCTCCCGGACTCTACAGCAACGAGAAGAAGATGATCATCCCGTTCGTCATCGGCGGTTCCCTCATGTTCTTTATCGGCGTCATTTTCGCCTACTATATCGTCACCCCGTTCGGGTTCCAGTTCCTGATCACTTTCGGCTCTTTTCTTTATACGCCGTTCATCAACATCGAGGATTATGTAGGATTCTTTACCAAGATTATGTTCGGCTTCGGACTGGCTTTCGAGCTTCCTGTTTTTGCTTACTTCCTGGCCCTGCTTGGATTGGTAACGGACCGTACCCTGATCGACTTCTTCAAGTATGCCATTGTCATCATCTTTATGATCGCTGCGCTGCTTACACCGCCTGATATTTTGACACAACTGCTTATGGCTGCTCCGCTTGTACTGCTTTACGGCGCTTCTATCCTTATTGTCCGTATGGTGAACCCTGCACCAAAAGAGGAAGAGGATGAAGATGGGCAGAGAGAGGTGTAAATACACTTGATAGCTCCTGAACTCCTGACTGAAAACTATGACTATGAACTTCCCGAAGGGTTCATAGCTACTGCGCCTGTGCACCCCAGAGACGATGCCAAACTACTGGTCTACGACAGACAGACCGACACCGTTACCCATACGCGTTTTAAACACCTTTTGGAGTTCCTGCCTGAAGCTTGCGATGTTTTCCTCAACGATACCCGTGTGATCAAAGCACGTATCTTCGGGCATAAAGCAAGCGGGGGAAAGGTGGAAGTACTTTTCAACAAGCCGCTGGATGCGTACCGCTGCCTTGTACTCATACGGGGGAGAGTAAAAGTAGGTACGGAACTCTTTTTCGACCATGCCTTGACCGCGACCATAGAACAGCTGAACGAAGACGGTTCACGTATCGTTACCTTCAGTCAGCAGGGTAAGAAGATACGCTTTGAAACGCTGGTACACATACTCGATGAGATAGGGCATATTCCACTCCCGCCCTATATGCAAAGAGAGGACAAAAAGGAGGATGAGAGAGACTATCAGACCCTTTTTGCCAAGCATGCAGGAGCCGTTGCCGCACCTACCGCTTCCCTGCATTTCACACCTGAACTCTTTAAGGCACTGGAAGAGAGGCACCCCACGCACAGAGTTACCCTGCATGTTGGCGCAGGTACTTTCAAACCCGTAGAGGTTGAAAAGATCCTCGACCACCCCATGCACTCGGAATACTTTCATATTCCCGACGAAGCGGCTGAAGTCCTGGAGGGTTCCCGTCCGATTCTGGCCATCGGTACGACAGTGACCAGAACGGTGGAGTATTATGTGCGGACACACAAAAAAGATGGAGAGTGCGACCTTTTTCTGAACCCAAACAATCCTCCCCGGAGAGTCACCCATCTACTCACCAATTTCCATTTGCCTAAAAGCACGCTTATTATGCTGGTCAGCAGCTTTATAGGAAGAGAAAAAACGTTACAATTGTATCAAGAGGCCATTGAGAAACAGTACCGCTTCTTCTCTTATGGAGATGCTATGCTGATTCTTTGAGAAAAAGAGTGAAAGGAGTTTGAATGAAAGTCAGCCGGATCTGTTTTTTCTTACTGCCGATCACACTTCTGATGCTGTCAGGATGCGTAAAGAAACCCTACCATTATCCAAATTATGACATTATCAAACCCAAACCTGTGTGTACCCCCAACAGAAAAAACATTCAGGAACTTCTGGACTCTTATCTGGGCAAACCCTATGTCTGGGCGGAAGAGGGCCCCGATGCCTTCGACTGTTCCGGACTGACTTACAATATTTACGGTTCGATGGGGGTGGAGATCCCCCGCACTGCCAGCGAACAGGCAAAAATGGGTAAAAAAGTCCCTTTCCAGAATCTCGAATATGGTGACCTCATCTTCTTCGGGTCAACCAACAAACGCAGCAGGCGCATCAACCATGTAGGTATCTACCTGGGAGACGGATGGTTCGCCCATGCAAGCAGTAAAGAGAGGAAAGTAACCATCAGCCATTTTGCAAAAGAGCCGCGCTATCTGAAACGGATAAAGCTCTGTAAACGTTACTTGAGCAAAGATGAACGTGAACGCTATATGACTTGCGATGCTCCCCTTAAAAAAATGAAAGTCACAAGCAGCTTCTATACCACACCATGGAAAAAAGGGATGCGGCTACCCAGGAAAGCCGTACCCTGAGAAGCGGTTTTTTAGGCAAGTTTAAAGGCTTTCACCTATAATAAGCTTATGAAAAATCCATACTATTCCATCTTGGTGCTGTTGGCACTCTTCCTGCTTGCCGCCTGTAAACCACCGCTTTATCCCAAACATCCCCATTATGAGGTACATAAGCCCAAAGTAATCTATACGCCCAGTAAAAAAAGTCTTGACAAAATGGTCAAAAAGCTTCAGGGAAGTCCCTATGTCTGGGCAGAAGAGGGGCCGGACAATTTCGACTGTTCCGGATTTACCTACTACCTCTACGGAAGTATGGGGATCGAACTGCCCAGGGTTGCGAGAGAGCAGGCGAAAGCGGGCAAACGCATTTCCGCCAAGGAACTGCAGTATGGAGACCTTATCTTTTTCGCTACCGGAAAGAACAGAAAAAAAATCACCCATGTTGGAATGTACCTGGGTGACGGATGGTTCACCCATGCGAGTACGACCAAACATGAAGTGGTCTACTCCAATCTCTTTACCTCCCCCTACTATAAAAAAAGGCTTCGTGTCTGCCGCAGATACCTTCCGGAGACAACTTCAAGGGTCGCCTCAGCCTCTACCTGGAAAACGGAAGAGAAACTCTCCAAGCCCTCTACGCTGCCGGGTATCATGCACAAAGAACAACCTGCAGGCATGAAAAAGGCCATCGTGATCAAAACAGCGATGAAAGAGATAGAACAGCCCTCATCGAAAGGACACTACTACGTACAGGTAGGCTCCTTCATCGGCAAACCAAAAAGCACGCTTCTCCATGCTATTACCCACCGCGGGTTCTCCTACAAGCTGATCCAGTTCCCCAAAGACAGAAAGCCTATTTCAAAACTTCTCATCGGGCCTTACCGAAGCAGAAACGAAACAAAGAGTGTTTTGGAAAAAGTACGCAGACATATTCAAAAAGATGCGTTCATCGCAGAGATCCGGTAGCCATGAAAAAGCCGTCTGTCAACCTACCCTGTCCCTGCGGAAGCGGCTTGAAATACAAAAAATGCTGCCTGCGCTACCACAAAGGCGCTACTGCCCCGGATGCGCTGCATCTCATGCGTTCACGCTATACAGCCTATGCAGTCGGAAACAGCCGCTATATCATACAAACGACCCATCCGGACAATCCCGAGTACAGTAGCGACATCCCGAACTGGGAGGAGGAGATCCTGAACTTCTGCCGCCATACCGGCTTCCTCGGTTTGCGCATCGAATCGTTTACAGAAAACCGGGAAGAGGCATTTGTCACCTTTACAGCCAAACTCTCCTCTGGCGAGATGAGGGAGAAAAGCCGTTTTCTCAAGCAGAATGGCAGGTGGCTTTACGTCTCAGGCGAAGTTCACTGAGACTGGATATAGTGCTCGATCGCTTCATGGAGCCTGGAGAGCTCACGTTTATAAGGTTCGGTATAGTCGACAAGTACCTCTTTTTTATTCAATAGTACTTTCTGCTGGATTTCAAGGATCAACTTATACATCTCTTTCGCCCCGATCGTCCCCGTAAGCCCTTTCATATCCAGACAGAGCATTTTGATCTGTTCGTAACGGTGTTCCCTGACAAGTTTTTCAAAGAGTTCCGCACTTTCCCCATAGGCATCCATAAACTCTTTCAGTATTTCAAGATAGAGGGCCTCATTGTTGTTGGAGTACCTGGTACCTGCTTTGATATCAAGTACATTGGTAGATTCTACCGTTTTATGCTGTGGCAATTCTCCAGCCGGACGGACACCTTTGACAAAAAGTTTGAATACCGTATAGAGCTGGCCTATGTTCAGTGGTTTGACCAGGAACGCATTCATCCCGCTGTTAAAGATTTTCTGTTTCTCGCTCTCAAGTGCCAGTGCGGTAAAAGCCACGATGGGAAGGGTGTCGAACTCGCTGTTGAGCCGTATCATCTCTGTTGCCATATAGCCGTCCATCACAGGCATATTGATATCCATCAGAACAAGGTCGAACTTCTCTTTGGAGGCATTTTTGATCATATTGACCGCTTCCTGCCCGTCATTTGCAATCTCTATCTTGATACCGGAGGGTTTGAGGATATTGGTCAATACTTTCTGGTTGATGATATTATCCTCCACGATCAACAGTTTTGCACCGTTGAAATCTTTAAAGCTCTCCTGGGTAACATGCGGTGTCTCAAGTACAGTAGCGTGGTGGACAGCGACATTTTCCTTCAACTCTACATCATTCCTGTGCTCCGCTATATCGAGCTTGCTGATACGGTACATATCGACGATCAGTTCAAAGATCCTCTCCTGGTTCAGCGGTTTTGCCAACGATTTGTCCACAACCGGATCGATGGCACTCTCTTCACTCTTTTGCAGTAGCGCATTCAGGATAACAACTTTGAGCTCCTTCTCCTTTTTCAGGCGGTTCAGATAATCTACAGTACGGATATTGAAGAGGCTCTCATCGAGAATGATGATGTCATAAACGGCAAGGTTGTACATGTTTTTGATATACTCCTCTTTGCTTACCACTTTGACATCATGTTTGAAGTAGGAGAACATCTTTTTGATCGCCAGAGCCGAGTTGTAATTTCTGTCCACAATAAAGACTTTTTTTGCCGTCAGTATCTTTTCAGGCAGCCTGTATTTTCTCTTGTTCGAAGCATCCAGCATGGAAAAAGGAAGTGTCAGCGTAAAGGCTGTTCCTTTACCTTCGGTACTCTGTACCGTGATCTCTCCGTTCATCATGGAGATCAGTTCATGGGCAACGAAAAGGCCAAGCCCCGTATATTCATTCTGCTCTTCGTCATAGTGGGGGATGAAAAGCGTTTCGAGTACTTCAGGCTTGAGACCTGCACCGGTATCTGTCAGCCTGAACTGCAGCTCCACCTTCTCATTGTAGGTATCGAACATCTCTATCTCAAGTTTGATCTCCCCCTCCGGTAACTGGATCATCATATATTCAAGCAGGTTATTCAGGACTTTTTCCAGGTTTAGAGGGTCTCCCATAAGGTACCGGGGGATCGTATTGTCGATATCGAAGATCAGTTCGACTTTACTGCCGTTGAATGCCGTACAGATCGAGCCGGATACCTCATTCAAAACATTGTTCAGGTTGAACTTTTCATTCAGTACTTCGACTTTTTTGGATTTCAGCCTCAGAAACTCGATCAGGTCATTGGTCACATCCAGCAGTTTCTGATCGAGTTTTTCATCTTTTACTTCAGAGATATCAGCTTTCTCACAACTGCCTGCTGCCAGAGTCTGCTCCGCCATCTCATGGATATTCTCTCCCATATTGGCAAGAAACAGACTCTGGGCCTGTTCCATTTCAAGCTGTTTTTCAAACATCTCTTTATGGAGTTTCTGTATCGTCATGATCTGCCTGGAGGAGAGAAAGAGGATCGTCACACCGATGATCCCCAGTGCGAACAGTGCGATCCAGATCCAGAATGACTCTATCTCTTTGACATCCACCAGTACCTCTGCATATAGGAATGAAACCATTCCTGCCATATATAATCCTATTTTTTTGCTCATCTTCCTCTCTCCTGCTTTATTGCACTATTTTACTATTTTTACATAAAATACAATTTGCACACGATCCCTACACAAACTTTTTTTATGATACCCCATGCATCTCAATACATAAAAGTGCATAGAAACAACCCTATAAAAAAGGAGACTTGATGTACAAGATTCTATTTACCATTCTCACCACTGCTGTATGCACTGCAGCGCTTTATGCTTCAAGCCCGAAAAATATAGAGGCGGATATTCAGGCAAAACCTATGAGCGTCAAAAAAATCCGTCTTATGGACCGGGAGCTTACCCGTCACAAAGCCGTTAAAAGGAGCTTTAGCACAAAAAAAGAGTTTCATCGGCAGGCAAAACGGCAAAAAAAACTTCAAAAACATCTCTCACCGCACTCGGCAAAGCAGATGCGCTACCGTAACGGGAACGCCTATGATGCCTATGTACCACCGGGAGAAACACCCTACCCTCCCATGCGGCAGCGGGGACACCGCCATTTCAAACGGGGATGGTTCCTTGCCTATCTGTACGACAGGGCTTCCTTTTACGATAATGAAGGGTTCTATTATGGCTACTTCAACCGTTACGGCTACTATTTTGAAGGGGTGTTCTACAGATATGACCGATACTACACCTACAGGGACAGACTGAGAGGCCGTGGACTTTTCGACCATCGCTACTATATGCCAAGCAACTACCGGTATTACGGATTTTGCAATGCCCGGTACGAAAGCAGGCCCTATTACAGAAGATAACAGAATTTTGGTACAATGCCATTATGAAACTAGCCAGTATAGATGTAGGACTCAAACGGATCGGTGTTGCGATCTGCCTTGACGGCAGTATTGTCCTGCCCCAAAATGCCATACTCCGAAAAAACAGAAACCAGGCTGCCAGGGATATCAATGCTTTCCTGACGGAATGGGAAATAGAAAAACTCATTGTCGGCCTCCCCAAAGGAGGTGCAAGTGAAGAGGAGATGGAACGGCGCATCAGGCATTTCATTTCACTGCTCGGCCTCTCTATTCCCGTTGTCTACCAGGATGAACAGGGAAGCAGTTTTGAGGCAAAAGAGCTGACGATGGGCGATTTCAGACACAAAAAAGACGGAAGGCTGGATTCCGTGGCAGCCAAGATCATTCTTGAACGCTACCTTCAACGCAGCAGTTAACGACAATATATTAAAGGAGAAGAGATGGTGGAATTTATAAAAAAAGCGATGAATTGGGTACTTGAAAAAGAGCAGGAGGCTGCCGACAACTGCCAGATCGATATCAAAGATGTAGAGAAACAGATCGGCTATATGGAAGAGAAACGTGACAAACTCAAACAGGATGTTGCAGAGCTGGAACATATTCTTAACAGGCTCCATACCATCAAAGCCCATGCACTAAAGTGCCAAACCAAATAATCCCTGCTTACTTCAGTCTTTGTCAGAAGAGTTTGCCGATCTTTCGGAAACCATACCAGTAGAGTATGCTTCCCAGCAGGATCACACCGGAAAAATAGGGCCAGAGGTCTATCCATGCCGTACCGCGGTAGAAAATGCTCTCACTCCCTTCAATGTAGTAGCGCAGCGGTGAGATCAGAGAGAGTTTCTCCAGTACCGGATGCATGGCATGGATGGGTGTCCATGCCCCGCTGAGGAAAATAAGCGGCATCATCACAAGCATCGAGAACTGTGCGACCTGAAGGATACTTTTGGAGACTGCCGCAATGAACAGGCCGATCCCCGCAGAGGTAAAAATGTAAAAAAAGGTCAGAAGCAGAAAAGCGGAAAATGAGCCGTTCATAGGTATTGAGAAACTTCCAAACAGGATAAACCCCACACAGAGGATCGTACCGAAAAATACAATAAGCACCTGCGAAAAACTTTTTGCCAGAATGGTCACCCTGGTATCGACAGGCATCAGAAGCATGATATCCCACGTTCCCTCCTCTTTCTCTTTGACAAAAACCATCGCCGGAAGAAGAATGGAGAGCATCGTAATAATCGAAAGCATCTCGCTAAGCGCCATAAAAGTATGATTGTCGGCATTCTCATTAAAAAGTTTATGGGATTTAAGTACAACCGGAAATGCCGTTTTATTGAACGACATCACGATATTCTGCAAATAACTCAAGGTTGTAAAACTCTGGGAGACCGCAGTAGCATCAAGCAGTATGTTCATCACTGCCTCATCCCCTCTCCTGTACGCTTTCGCAAATGTTTCGTCAAAAAGAATGCCTACCAGGATCTCCTTGTTGAAGATCGCATGGCTGAGCTCTTTTTGGGAAAGAAAACGTTTTGGCGCTACAAATTCGGGTGCATGCAGGTGTGCAAGTATCTTCCTGCTGATCCCCCCTCCCGTTTCATCTACATACCCCACTGCCACATTGCGCGGCCTGATCTGCATCCCAGCACCGGCAATGTAGACATCGAGGGTAAAGGCATAAAGTACGACTGCCAACAGCCCCCATGAACGCAGGAAGCTGATCAGTTCTTTGGCAACGATGGCCCAGAAAATACGCATCATTTCAGCTCCTTTTTCAAAAAGAGGGTTCCCAGTACCAATACGACAGCAGCATAGAGGAGAAGAATACCCAGGTAGAGCCTGTTCGTCGGTGCCTCCAGCCCCTCTCCAATCAGAAAGGCATCATAGAGGATATGGTTGTAGTACATCACCGGAAACAGATGCGCTTCGATATAGGATTCATGGTCCATTGCCGAAATAGGAAGAATGATCCCCGAATAAAGAAATCCGGGCAGGATGGTGATGATCACCGTAATCACCACTGCAGCGATCTGTGACCGGGTAACGACAGAGATAAGCATCCCGATACCCAGACTGATAAGAATATAGAGCTCGCTGCTGAACCAGTAAAGGGCGAAACTTCCCCGGAAAGGCACTTCGAACAGCCGGGTGGCCCAAAGGAAGAGAATAAAGATATTGACCGAATGCAGCAGAAAAACCGGTGTCAGTTTGGCAAGGATGAACTCATGTTTCCGTATGGGGGAGGCATAGAAATTGAAGATCGTTCCCCGCTCTTTCTCTTTTACGATCAGCAGGGCGGAAAGAATGGCAGGTGCGACAAGCAGTACCAGGCCTATCAGTCCCGGAATCATGGCATTCTCATCCCGCATTGCCTGATTGAAAAGATTCCGGCTGTTTATGGTGATCATCCCTTTTTCAGATCTCTTCGGTGATACTTCGGCTGCCGCCTGGAGCACCACCCCCTGCACATAACTCTCCATCGTTGTCGCACGTGTCGGAAATGCCGCATCGATAAAAAGTCCTATCTCACTTTTTTGTCCGTGCAGCAGCCGTTTTTCAAAGGAGGAGGGAATGATGAGGAGCATCTCCGCTTTAGCCTGTTTGATCAGGTGCAGTGCCTCCTGCTCCGGCATCTGTGTCACGAGTGGATCAAAATACTTCGAATCCTCAAATTTGGAAGTCAGCAGACGCGAGTAGTGGCTCTGATCATGATCGAGAATCACAATGCGTGCATGGGTCACCTCCATACGGATACCATACCCAAAAAGCAGCAGGATCATCGAAGGCATAAGATAGACAATAATGATCAAACGGGTACGGAAAAGTTCTGTCAGCTCTTTGATAATATAGGCTTTGACCACTCCCGCTCTCATCGGTAATACTCCATAAATATCTCTTCGAAATTCTTTGCATGAGGATATCTTTTATAAAGCTCCCCAACCGGTGCATCCGCCACTTTCAGCCCCTCTTTAAGGAGGACTACTCTATCGCAATATTCCGCTTCGCTCATATAGTGTGTCGTGATCAGGATGGTGATCCCCCATCTCTGTTTGAGCTGTCGGAGTATTTCCCAGAACTGTGCTCTGGCGATCGTATCGACCCCGGAAGTAGGCTCATCAAGAAAAAGAATAACCGGTTCATGCAGCAACGCCGCAGTGATGGAGAAGCGCTGGTTGATCCCCAGGGGCAGATCTCCCGGGAGCGTATCCATATACTCAGTATATCCCAGAGCCGAAGCATACTTCTCTATACGTTTGCGTGCTGTCAGCGTTTCAATTTTGTGCATTTGTGCAAAATAGAGCAGATTCTCCCTGACTGTCATATCTTTGTAAAGGGCAAAATGCTGGCTGACGTAACCTATTTTTGCTTTCAGCTCACGACGGTCCCGACCGCTTCGTATCGGTTTTCCCAAAAGGTAGAGTGCTCCCTCATCTATCTCATAGAGTCCCAGAAGCATTTTGATAAACGTCGTCTTCCCCGCTCCGTTCGCTCCCAGCAGCCCCACGATCTCACCGCTGTTAAGCTGCATATCGACCGCATCATTGGCGATAAAATCTCCAAAACGTTTTGTCAGTGCCTTTGCTTCCATCACAACCCCGGGAATGGCTGTCCCGCTTTGCCGTGCCTCGATCCGTATCGTATGCAGCGCCACCCCTTTTTTAAGCGCATTGACAAAGAAGAGTGCCTCCAGTGTCGGTTCGGTATGCGGTGCATCCAGGTTTTCCAGGACATAACTGTGTTTGTCAAAGGAGAAACAGTGCTGTTCGAGACTGCAAAGATCCGATGCATAGGTATAGGGCCTGACTGAGTCAAGCAGTTCCGGTACACTTCCGCCGGCGATGATCTCCCCGCCATCAAAGAGCAGGACCCTGTCCATTTTCTCCGCTTCCTGCATATAGGCTGTACTGATCAGTACAATGGTCTCTTCCTCTCTCCTGATACCCTCAAGTATCTCCCACAGCTCCATACGGCTGAGAGGGTCAACTCCGGTGGTAGGTTCATCGAGTATCAGGAGTTTTGGGCGGTGCAGCAGGGTACAGATGAGCGAAAGTTTCTGCATCATCCCTCCACTGAGCTTCCCTGCTTCACGCTCGGTAAACTCGGAGAGGCCGGCCATTTTCAGCAGCCTCTCTCTGTAGGCAAAAAAGGTATCGTTCCGTTCCAGATTCCGTATGGAGGCAAAAAAATCCAGATGTTCCGCCACTGTCAATGTTTCATAGAGTACCAGCCCGATCCCCTGCGGCATCAGGCCAAACGCCTCTTTTAGTTTTTCCGCCTCTTTGGGAGAACGGTAACTCCAGCCGCGGTAGACAATCTCTCCCCTGAAACCTCCTACCCCTGCTATGGCATGCATCAGTGAACTTTTCCCTGCACCGTCCGCACCGATAAAACCGATGATCTCACCTGCTTCCGCCTCGAAGGAGACACTATTGAGTGCCCTCTTTCCCTTGTAGGCGACAGAAACACGCCTTACTTCAAGTTCAGCCATCTTCTCTCCTCACCATAAAGAGCAGCAGTAAAAAGAGGGTTCCCAAAAAGGAGAGAAGCAGGGCGGCATTCATACCGAAATATTCCCAGACCATACCGCTAATGTAGGCTCCCATCGCACCAAAAAGCGCGACACCCGCATAGAAAACACCATAGACCGAACCCCGGTTTTTTGCATGCTGGGAAATGAAAGCACGGTTCGCATTGAGCGAAGCAACCGTAAAAAGCCCCAAAAATACAAATGCGATCCATGTAAAGAGCGGTGTTTGCAAAAAGAGCAGGCCCTGTGCCGCAGCACCACAGGCGTAGGCAAAAGTGAGCACCCGCTTTACACCTATCCTGTCTATCAGGAGTCCTAAACCATAGCTTGTCAGTGTTTGTATCCCTGCCGATACGGCAAAAAGCAGGGGAATAAGCACCACGGCAATGCCCGTCTCTCTGGCCTGCAGAACAAAAAAAGCGTCACTGAAGGCAAAAAGAAGGAAGATAAAATAGAAGAAGAGGGAGAGGACGGTATCCTTATCGTCTGCTGTCAATGTGAATGTATATGTAGAAACACGCTTTTCCTCCGGTATATCCCGTACGAAAAAGAGCATGATAAAGAGTCCGGCCATACCGGGGATCAATGTTGCATAAAAAATATTACGTATGACCTGTTCGCTCTGCCCAAAATACCACAGTACCGCAAAAAGGATCAAAATACCGCTCAGTTCACCGGCAATGTCCATCGTTTTATGGAATCCAAAAGTCTTTCCGGAGGCCTGGCTCCGGCTGTAACTTGAGATCATCAGATCTTTGGGTGCTGAACGTACACCTTTTCCCAGGCGCTCAAGCGCCTTAAGCGCAGCCACCTCCTGATAACTGTGCGTCATACCGATGAGAGGCTTGCTTAAGGCGGAGAGGGCATACCCTCCCGCTACCAGCGGTTTGACAATGCCGTAACGGTCGGAGAGATACCCTGAGAAGAGCCGCAACGCATAAGATACAAAGGTGGCAAGCGCCACAATGAACCCCAGCTTATCCACACCCTCATGCAACACGGCCACAATAAAAATAGGCAGGATCGGATTGATCATGGCCGATGCCATATCGGTAAAGAAACTGACCCACCCAAGCATGACGACATTGCGGTCTATACTACTCATAATTCCGGAATCTCATCCAGTGAGGAGGGAAGCGCCTTGCCGGTCGTCGAAATAACCCCTATGGCAGGAATACCCAGCTTCAGGAGAGGCTCTACTTTCAAAGGTTTCAAATGAACGGCAAAGACCCGCTGTATCCTGTCGCTTCTTACACTCACCTCTTTGGGTGTAAATTCTGCCTGCCGGGCTACATTGACAACTTTGGCCGGGATAGGCTTGTCCGGATAGGCATCAAGGAAAATAACCGCGTTATCTCCTACTTTTATTTTACCGTTCTGTATGGTATCGACAAAGAGTTTCAGATAAAGTGACTGGGGGTCAAGAAGTGTCGCTACAGGCATTCCCGCTGCCACAACCTCCCCTTCGTTGGCGATCTTCTCGATCACCATCCCGTCCACAGGAGAGGTCAGTGTCATTTCGGAAAGTATGGCATCGATCTGTGCCCTGGACGCTTCAAGCGCCTTGATGGTTGATTCAAACCCTTCTATCTTCTTCTCTATGGAGCGAAGTTTCTGTTGAGATAGCTCTGCCTCCTGAAGTGAGATCTTCGCGATCTCCACCGCCGCTTCACTCCTTGTGAGTTCCGCTTTGAGCGCTTCCGTTCTCTCCTGCTCCGTATCGACCTTGAGTTTTGAAAGTTCATAGGTATGGGGATCGATGCTTTTACTTCGATAAAGGAATTCAGAACGTTCATGATCTCTTTTTGCCTGTGCAAGCTGACGCTCCTGCATCAGCAGTTTTTTCCGTACCTCTTCCAGTCCGGCTTGCGACTGGCCCAACTGAGCCTGCGCTTTCTTCACTGCCAGGGGGATACGCTTATGGGAAATCTCGGACTCTATTCTCTGCGCACTCAATATTTTTCTCTGCGCTTCAATCTCTGCTTCGATCTGTGCTTTTTGCGCAACGTGCTCTTTACTTTCAAGAACGGCGACAATCATCCCCCGTTCGATGACCATCCCGTCTTCTACATTGATCTTGGCGATCTTTCCCGGATATTTACTGCTGAGGTTGATCAACTCTCCGTCAATACGGCCGCTCCCCTCTACCAGGCCGGACGGAAGTTCTTTAGGATGAAGTGTCTGGTAGATCATCCCCGAAGAGACCAGCAATAGTATCATTCCGACAAAACCGAGCCAGTATTTTCTAATGATCTGCATCGACACTCCTGTTTTTTAATTTTAACATACTTTCCACTGCATTTACTTTTTCCTAAAATCCCGCTATTTCAGGATTTTGCTTTTCTGCCGGAGGATTACTCTATCTCTCCTTCATACCACTTTCTCAACCACCTGTCCAGAGGGTTGATCATTCTGTACATCACAGGAACAACCAGCAGCGTCAGTACCATAGAGCTGATAAGCCCTCCTATCACCGCGATCGCCATGGGCGCTTTCGTTTCACTCCCCAAAGAGTCACTCAATGCCAGGGGGAGCATGGCAAAGATCATTGCGATCGTGGTCATCAGAATAGGCCTCAGTCTCTTCTCGCCCGCTTCCAGAAGCGCTGCGTTGGCATCTTTCCCCTTGGCAACCGCCTCATTGGCAAAGTCTACCAGCAGTACGGCATTCTTCCCGACCATACCCATCAGCAGCATGAAACCAATCATCACAAAGAGAGAGAAATGCTCTCCTGTCAGGTAAAGTGCAGCCATCACCCCGATGATACTCAGCGGAAGCGCCATCATGATGATCACCGGCTGTATCAGGGATTCGTAGAGAATCGCCAGAATGATGAACATCAGGATCACAGAGAGCCCAAGTGCTGCGGCAAATGCTTTATTTGTCTTGACCATCTCCTCGGCAAAACCCGTAAATTTATAGCTTACTCCCGGAGGCAGCAGTGCGTCAATACCTGCTTTGGTATACTTGACCGCCCCTCCAAGATCCAGCCCGAACAGATCGGCATATACTGTGACCTGTCGCTGCCTGTCGTAGTGGTAGATCGCCGCGATCGACCGGCTCTTTGAAAAATCGACCAGCCCGTCCAGATAGACCAGCTCCCCCTTCGCCGTTCTAAGCTGTATTTTCCTTAAATCTTCCAGACTTACCCTGTGGGCATCGTCAAAGCGGAGCGTAATGTTGTACTGCTTCCCTTTCTCCTCAAAATAGGAGATCTCCAGATCACTGGAGAAAGCGATGGAGATCGCCTGGGCGATCTGTGAAGCTGAAATACCGAGACGATTGGCATTCTCTCTTAAAATATTGATATCGATCTGCGGTTTACCCTCATCCATATTGGTATCGATGTCGACAAATCCTTTTTTCCCGGCAAGGTAGGCAACCAACTTCTGCTTGGATATTTCAAGATCTTTGAAGGAGTCGGATTTCAGGACGATCTGGTAGGGCACCGATACACCTGCCCCTTTGATGTTCGGTATTGCCGCAGCGGTAATATACATCTTTTTCTGATAGGGTTTAAGCTGATCCCTGAAGTTCTGAATGATCTGCTCCTGGTTGATACTTCTTTCATGCTTGGGGATCAACTTGACATAGATCAGCGCTTTGTTCTTCTCTTTGACAGCGTTATACCCGACACTCAAGGTTGTAAAAGCGACATTTTTGTCTTTTCTGACCAGCTTCTCTATCGTTTTTGACTCGGTGATCATCTCTTCGAGCGAAATACCCGGCTGTGCGCGCAGTTTAATTTCAAACTCCGCCTTGTCCTCCTTGGGGATGAAGTCCATACCGATCTTCGGAAAGAGACTCAGGGAACCGACAAACAGGGCAACTACCAGAATGAGCGTGGAGACTTTGAAACGCAGGACAAGCTTCAGTGACACATCATATACCTTTTCCATCATCTTGAAAAACGGTTCTGTCATATTGTAGAAGCGGCTCTCTCCTTTCTGCAATACTCTGGCGCTCAGACTCGGCATAAAACTCATAGCAACGGTATAAGAGATGACTACGGCAAAGCCGACCGTCATTGCAAAACTCTCGAAGAATTTCCCTACAATCCCACTCATGTTGGCTACAGGGATGAACACGGCAAGCAGCATGGCAGAGATGGCAAGGATCGCGAATGCCATCTCCTTGACCCCCTCGACCGCCGCTTCGAATTTGCCCATACCCGCTTCCATCTTCTTGTAAATATTCTCCAGTACGACAATGGCATCGTCGATGATGATCCCGATGGAGAGCGTCAGCCCGATCAGCGTCATTTTGTTCAGGTCGAACCCCATGAAATTCATCAGTGCAATCGTACCCATGATAGAGATAGGGATGGAAAGTGCCGATACGATAGTGATCGTGAAGTTACGCAGGAAACCAAAGATGATGATCACTGCAAGGAAAGCACCGTAGATCAGGTCGAACTCCACATCTTTGAGCGAGTGGATGATGAACGGTGTCGTATCCTGCAGTACTGTCACCCCATATTTCTCACCAGCCATTTCCTGAAGTCCGGGAACTGCTTCCTTTACGCGTTCAACGATCTCCAGCGTATTGGTACCGGAGATTTTCTGTACCTCCAGCATCACGCCTGGAACACCGTTGTAGGAGGCATAACTGTCCGGGTCACTGAGGGTGTCTTCCACTTTTGCGACATCTTTAAGGCGAATATCGTCTTTGATGATGATATTCCTCAGCTCCTCCACACTCAAAGCATCCGCTTTGGTTTTGAGAATGAGCTCTTTGCTCCTGCCGATCAGTTTTCCACCGCCTATTTTCACATTCTCCCGCGTAACGATACCGTTGAGTTCCCTGACTGTAATACCAAATTTGTTCAGCATCCTGATATCGGGGAAGATTTTGATCTCCCTGTCACGGTACCCGATAATGTTGATGGCGCCTACGCCGTTGATCTTTTGAAGAGAAGGTTTGACCTTTTCATCGGCAAAAAGCATCAGGTTCCTGATCGTATCTTTTTTGGCGGTCAAAAAGACATTGACCACCGGTGCACCGCCAATATCAAGTTTGCTCACCAGGGGTGTTTCGGCATCTTTGGGCAGTACGACAGCAGAGACCTTGTCGCGTACATCATTGGTCGCTTCATTGATGTCACGTTCAAGAAAAAATTTGACCATCACAACCGATGCACCCTCCGAAGAGGTGGAAGTAATGGCATCCACCCCTCCGATACGGGAGATCGCCTCTTCCACTTTCTCCGTAACCTGCGACTCCACCGTACTTGCTTCAGCGCCCGGATAGATGGTTTTAATGGTTACGATCGGGAAATCGACATTGGGGAAAAGCGCCGAGGGCATGCTTCTGAAAGAGAGCCACCCGAAGATCACCAGGGTAAAGACATACATCAAAGTTGCAATGGGCCTGTTTATCGCTAGTTTATACATCTTCTCTCTACTTCTCTTCCACTATGATACTGCCATCCCCGAAAAGCCCTACGGGAATATCCAGCGCTTTGACCTCAGCCTGTATTTTCCGGTTGCCGACATTCGCATAGGGATAAACCTTTGAGATCTTGCCCTCATAGACTCTGTCGTCACCATCTATTCTGTATTTGAAACGGTCTCCCGCTTTGACATCTTTCCAGTACTTCTGATCGAAAGAGAGGATCAGTTTACGCTGATGCGGGCTCTGTATCTTCAGGACCGTTTTGATCATCGTCCCGCTGAGCGTATCTCCCACTTCAAGCGCTTTCCAGAATATCACCCCGTCAAACGGTGCTTTGAGTACCGTTTTCTCCAGCAGTGCCTGCTGATAGATCATCTGAGCCTTTGCATTTTCATACTTGAAGGAGTACTTGTCGAAACTTGCCTCATCAATGATCTTTTTGACCTGAAGCTGCCTTTTATAATCTTTTTTGGCATACTTCATCGCTGTTTTCGCGATCTGAAGGCTCGCAGCGATATCTTCACTTTCCAAGCACGCCAGTATCTCATCCTCTTTGACCACACTGCCTATATCGACATTGACCTTTTCTACGATCCCGCTGGCATTGAACGCCAGGTTCGCACTCTGTTTCGCCTCCACTGTAAATGTCGCATAAATCTCTTTCGCTTCGGCAATAGCTGTTATCAGCAGTAGCAGCAGGACTATCTTTCTCATTGTATGAACTCCTTGGGATCTTTCCCCGCATAATAGTAGTAGATCGACTTTCCGATCTCATAGTCATAAAGTGTCTCTTTGTAACGTGCCTGGGTCAATGTTTTCTGTGCAAGTGCATCGAGGTAGGCGATATTGTCCTCCAGACCTACATTGAACTTCTGCTTGACTACACGGTAGGTACTCTGGGCGGAACGCAGCGCGCTCTTTGCACTTTTAAGTTTGCTTCGTGTGGTACGCAGACTCTTTTGGGCCAGTCTGAAATTCATTTTCTGCTCTTTTTTCGCATACTCTATCTCAGACAGAAGCGCAAGTCTTTTATACTTGACCGCTTCACTCTCTTTGGCCATCCTGCCATGGTCGAACAGCCGCATATTCATCGAAACGACCAGACTGTTCTGATGGTCGGGAAGGAGCCCGTCACCGGGGAATCCCGGCATGGAGGCCGTATCGTTATAGTGCGATCCGGAGTAAATATCGGAGAGTTTTACCTGCGGCTTGTAAGCTGCATCGATCGCATTGGCGCTTTCGGCAACAGCATGAGCCTGCGCCTGCATCATTCTGATCTGTTCAAAAAATTCAAATGTCGTTTTTTTCACCTCTTTGAAGCGACTCTGTTTCAAAGAGGTGACAGGCAGCCCGCAAAGCAGCTGCAGCTGCTCCCTGCTCTGCGCCAGCGCCAGCTCCGTACTCTCTATCGTATAGGCATTGTTGTCATAAACTGCCTGCAGTTTATCGATATCTTCCTGTGTGGAGAGTCCGGCAGTCCTGAATTTTCTAATACGTTCGATCTGGGCTTTCAGCTCATTGGAACGCTCTTTAAGCGCCTGAAGATTGGCTTTTTGTTTCTGTATGGTAAAGTAGTGCTGGACGATCTCAAGGGTCATGCTCTTTTTAAACGCTTCTTTTTCAAAACGTGAAGCGTCATATTCAAACCCTTTCCCTCGCAAAAGCGCATCTTTTCTCCCGCCATCATAGAGTTCCATATTCAAGGAGGCATACGCTGTTGCCGTCCCTCCGGGAGCCACAATGGTATTTGGAGACTTCATGTCATAACCCACACCCACGTCAAACGTAGGCCAGTAGGCGCTTCTGGCTGCCTCAACCTCCTCTTTTTTGGCCTTCATACCTATCTCTTTGGCTTTGATCAAGGCATTGCTGCTGTCAGCATGGACGATCAAGCTCTTCAAATCATAACTTTGTGCCGACACCAACAGGGGTAACATCATCCAGAGTAAAATCTTCATCTACACTCCTTTACACAGCATGGTTAAAAAAAGGTCGATCTCCTGTGTCACATCAACCGCCCTCAAACGTGAGTCCACCACAAGTCCCGTACCGAAAAGCAGCAGGGAGCTTGCCGAAATATGCGATCCGGGAGGCAACTCTCCCCGCTCCCTGCCCTCCTGGAGAATCCTCTCAAGGATCGCAATGAACTTCACACGGCACGCTTCACTGAAGGCCAGCATCTCTTCACTCTCACGCATCAGCGAAATAGCAAGGAACTCTTTGTAGAGGATCAAATGTTTTCTTGCCGTTTCATTTTCAAAAAGAAGATTGAAAAAATGGAACAGTTTCTCTCTGAGAGGCATACGTTCAAGGCTTATCTCTTCAAATCTCTTTTCATATTCAACGACAAATGTCGTAATGATCTCAAAAACAATATCTTCCTTGTTCTCAAAATACTCATAGATCGTCCCTTTCCCCACTCCCGCGCTCTTCGCGATCTGGGAGATGGTCAGGTTGTCAATACCGTGTTCAAGAAGCAGTTCCCTGCACGAGAGTGCGATATTCCTTCTCTTCTCTTCTTTATTCACTATAATCGCCACAACTATCCTTTCTATGACTGACCGTCGGTCAATGAAATATTATACATCGATTTTCTTAAAAGCATTCTTCAAAAGAGGTACGGCTTGACGATCATGACCAACCATATATATCCGGAAGTGTTACAAAAAATCATTATTTGTTAAAAATTTTATTCGCTTAGTTTCAATATCCGTCATTTTTTGTTTTTCGGATAGACAAAAGGTTTTTGAATGCGTTATATTTTTAAACCATGTATATATCGACCCGCGTCAGGCATGCTTTGTATGCAGGCTAATTAAAGTCCACGATGGGTCCACTGTAAGTCTGTATGATACACATACTTTACGATATATAGACGGTTTAAAGAGATACTTAACGAAAGACGGAATGTCATGAAGCATACAAACATTTTTACACCAGGCAGATACGTTAAAGAAGTTTTTGACAACTATGAAAAAATGACCAAAAGCGCAAAAAACTGGGAACAGAACTGCGTTTTTCGCTTTTTGCCTACAGCACTGGAGGGGGAACACCAGGCTTTGGAGCTTTACTCTATGCAGCTCTCCTACTCCAAACGTGCCGGTGGTATGATGTATGCCGTTATTCCCCCTCCAAACTGCATCACGCTCAGTATGATTTTTTTGAATGAAGGAAAAGCCTGCTTTGATTCCATGAAGCTGAAAACAGGCGACATGATCATCTATGACGACAATAAACCCCATCTCTATTTCGCCAGCGACCATATTGAAGTATGCAGCATAAGCATAGAGAAAACAAAACTGCCCGATCTGGCACGTAAACTCTCTTACCTGAAGGAACATTACCTTCAGCACAATACCTTGCCTTTTTGCCATCTGTTCAAGTCTGCAGAGGCACTTTACAGCCTTGATGAGAAGACATTGAAAGATATGGAGGAAGATATCGTTATGCAGGTTGGCAGACTCCTTGAAGAGCAGGAGCCTGTTCCGTCCAGGTTGACACGGGGCGAGAAAATAGCCCTCGACATCAAAAGGAAAATGTATCGGCATATGGATCAAAATATCAATATTGCTTCTCTTGCCAAATCCTACGGTATCAGCGAGCAGACACTGCAGAACAGTTTCAAATCCCTTTTCGGTATGCCTCCCAAACGTTTTTTGAGACTGCTGAAACTCAATATGACTTACCAGGACCTTCTCTCAGCGGACCCGGCACATACAACAGTCAGCAGAATAGCGCACAAATGGGGCTTTATGCATATGGGACGATTTAACGCTTACTATACTGAACTGTTCAGGGAGAACCCCTCTACAACACTCAAAAAAACATATTTCGATACCGGTTTGAAAGAGGAGTGTGTCTCAAGGCAGGAAGAGCTCGATTAGCCTGCTGAAACTATGCTGTTTTCCCAAATAGATGGAAACATTACATCGTTCAGGTTATATTTCAAACATACGACGTTAAAGCTTCTTCTTCAGTCTCCCTATCCGTGCATACGAACGATCAATGCGGTCAGTACTTACCTTCCCTTCTTTGACAAGCTCTTTGATGGTCTCTACCAGTCTCTTGGTCGAAACTACTTTGCGCGGATCGAGCTGATTCCCAAAGAGCAGAATGTCATCTCCGGCATTGATGGCAAGCTGCAGGGTGGTTTTGAGCCCGTACTTCTTGCTGATGGCGCCCATTTGAAGATCATCGGTGATCACCACCATAAGAAAGGACAATACTATCTGAAAACTGTGTAACTTTTAAATCAATATTTCTCTCTTTGGCATCATCTCGTTCCATTATCACGACATCGGCTATAGCATCTAATACCAAAGAAATTGTTTTGATATATTTCTCATCTTTCATACTCTTGTCAATGTGAGTCTTAAACCCAAGAATATCAATAAAACATATAACCCGTTCTTCATAACTTATCATTATAAATATCCTCAATTTTTATGTGATAAACAACTAAAAGAAAATATCAAACATTTGATCAGCAACAAGCATTCTGTATAATGTAATTTTCTTACCTTTATAATTTGTTACTTTTCCAAATATGATTGCAGTTGGCATAATTTCAAGTGCCAAGCCCAAACTAGAACATTGTACGACAGAACCATCCATAAAATAGACAAGAGTATCTCCATTACAACCCTCAAAACCTGTTTGCTTAGATTCCCCTGGTTCCTTAAACGAAACAATAGTTTTTGAGTCAATAATAGTCCATCCTACCATACTCTGTAGTTCATAAAATATATCTGCAGAGGCAGAAGAATATATCAATAGGACAAAAATTAGTTTTTTTATCATTCTGTTTCCTGCCCTTAGTGCGTATAACGCCACCATGCGGCTGTATTATTCTGAACTTGATTATTCATTTGCCAAAACTGATTATTTTGCCATTGAAGCATCTGGTTATTGTTATTGATAGTATTTTGCATCATTTGTTGATTATACATTCTCTGCATTGCTTGTTGTTGTTGCATAGATGTTATTTGCTGGGACATTGCAGCTTGACTTATTGCATCAGCTTGAATACGGGCAGCTACTACCCTTGGATCATTATTGATTTTAGCTTGTTGCTTTTGATATGCGATGTATTGATTAACTTGTTTTTTTGACATAGGCGGAAGACACATGGAATTACCACTTTTTGTCGCTTCTGTTTCTATCTTTACTATCAATTTAAATTCTTTGGAATTTCTTTTTGGAATATAAGTTAAATCTTTCATTAATTTCTTCATATCGGCTGGAGTTAAAATTCTAGCATAAGCCTGTCCTGCACTTTCTATTTTTTTATATATTTCAGGATATGTTACCCATGCATAATTTTCTTTACACCGTAAATACCCACTAGACACAATACTATGCCAATATGCCGTTTTCTTATCTATAGTACCTCCTGTAGCTCCTCTTGGTGCATAGTAATATAGACCACTGTTTCTATCTTGTATTACATTTTTTTGCTGCTTATATAAGGGCTGTGGTTTGTTACCAGTGCTACCCGCACAACCAGTAAAAAACAAGACCTGACTTAAACTCATCAATATTTTTAATAAAATTTTCACCTGTGCCTCCATTCATGGTTACCAAATTATAACATCTTATAAATATAAGCATAAGATTATTTTAGAAATATTTGCATACTCTTATCAGTCCACAATTTTAGTTTTCAAAAAATACCAAAATTGACCAATCTCTGTTTTCAAGAATGCCTCTTCGTAATAAAGGTTACTGTATCGTGAAGATGCATCTATAAATTCACATAGTTTAGTTGCTAAAAATGGTTTTCTTAATTTAATATCATATTTGAATTCAGTATATTTTACAATACTACTTCTTCTGTCATACTCGTTAATAAAATCATCAAATGTATCATCTATAAGTTTATTATCGATTAATATTTGATGAAAAATATGTACAGGAATGGTTGTTTCAAAGTCATGCTTAAAACAAAAAACATTTTCTTCAAGGAGTAACCCCTTATCAATGATCTTCTTAACATCTTGATTTTCTTTCTTCCCATCATTATCTGCCTGAAGATATATGTTATAACCTCTTTCTATATAATCTTGAAAACGTGATTC
>Ga0256913_10000202_pt1 | contig 29013 bp, 25 predicted proteins | sample Axial_MatmetaG_FD_185970 | JGI IMG/M metagenome (GOLD analysis project Ga0256913, IMG submission 185970) | Deep-sea worm associated microbial mat communities from Axial Seamount, Juan de Fuca Ridge, Pacific Ocean - Axial_Mat | ecosystem: Environmental > Aquatic > Marine > Oceanic > Microbial... | reverse complement strand
TTTTCATACTCCCGCTATCGGGTGGATGAGACGCTTTTGGCTCGGATGTGGTCGTCGAAACTACTCGGATTTGGTAATATAGTGCAATAGAGTTCAATGTTCGACATATGAAGGAGGATATGATGGTACGGTCTGTAGTGTTGGCGGTTTTGCTGGTGGCGTCAGGTGTGGCGGGAGAAAAGTTGAGTTTCAAAAAGTACGAGATAGAGAGTGGAGAGGTGAAGTACCGTATCGTCGGTTCGGGGGATGTCATGGGGGCGAAGATGCGGGAGGAGGGGACGAAAAGACTCCTCTTCGATCAATATGGATTTAGAGAGCTTGTAGAAGAGAAAAGTGTACGCAAAACCGATGTTATGGGGAGTGTCTCTATCGATAGGAGTGAAAAGAGAAGCTTTCGCAACGGAACCAGAGTGAAAGAGGCCGACCTGATACGCAAGAGAGTGATGGAGTTCGAACCGCCCGGTATGGCGTTGATGGTGGCTTCCGCCAGGGATAACCTGCCCAGAATGGGGGAGGAGTTTCTCGTAAAGATAGGGGGTAAAAAGATCGGCAGGGATCGTGTCGCCGGTTACGAGTGCGATATCTGGAAGCTACCGGTGGTTACGGAGTGTATCTACAAAGGTGTTCCTCTGAGGATAGTCAGCGATGCGATGGGTATCAGGCGTACCGAGATTGCGATAGAGGCGAAATTCGGCATTTCGGTCGATCCTTCTATGTATCGTCTGCCCGACTTTCCCCGTGAAAATCTGCCGGGTATGTCGGCGAATGGAAGCGGTGGAGCTGATATGTCGGCGTTCATGCAGATCATGACGGAAAAGATGGGGAGAGGTGCGGGAGGAGAGATATCCGCCAACCCCTCTCCGGAAGATATGATGGTATCGGGGACCAAACGGATGGTACAGCGCAATCTCGATGCTATGTCGCAGATGAAAAGCTGTATGGAGAGGAGTTCCGATCTCGCCTCGGTAAACAGATGTGAAAAGAGATACAGCGAGATGATGGGTGAGCCGTCCCAACCACTGCAAAGCTGGAGTGAGAGTGACAGGAGGGAGACTATGCGGGAGATAGATGAAGCTATAGCGATTATGAGATGTATCCAAAATGCCAAAAGTATGAAGGAGATAGAGTCGTGTTCCAATCGCTGAATCGTATATTGGGTTCGATTCTCGTTTGGGGAGCGCTTTTGTCCCACTCTTACGGATCGGAGCTGACCGATCGTGCCTATAGAGCGTATAGGGAGGGCAAATATACCCTTGCCTTTCAACTCTATCGGAAATCCGCCGATCGTGGCGAGATCAAAGGGATCTACAACCTGGCACTCTTCTACGATCGGGGATTGGGAACCCGAAAAGATCCGCTCATGGCACTGAAGGGGTATCGCAGGGTCGCAAAAGGTATCCGTGAGAGGATAGAGAAGGGAACCGTATGTGAAGACCCGATGCTTCCATACTATCTAAAGAGCGTAGGGAGACTCGAAAAAGCCGGAGAGGATACGGGGGAGCTCGTGAGTGGACTCTATGGGGTGTGTGGAGAAGCGATGGTGAAATTCATGCGTGAGTGTCCCGAAGTTTCGGTGATTTCGCCGAAATATTGGAGATATATGTATGAGTTTCCATGCGACTACTATCGGAAGTTTCCTCGCTCCATGCGCTCTTTTCTGGCTCTTGAAAGGAGATATTCGGATGCCGTGAGGAGGGGAGAGACGAAAGAGATGAAACGGATCAGAAAGAGAGTCGTCGAAGTGGTCCGCCCGATGCTCGCAGAGGCTCTGAGAGAGGAGATCGAGTGTGTACGGCGTGCCAGAGTGAGGGGAGATTTGATGAAGTGTGAAATGGGATATGTCTCCAGATGTGACTCCCTGCTCTTCAGCGACAGATACAGTGCATATGCGGACGCTATACACTTCGGCCCTCCCGAGGAGCTTCGTCGTGAAGAGACGGAGCGACGACAGCCGGTCGAAAAGTCCGAAAGAGACGAGATGATACGGGAGCTGAAGAAGCGTCTGAGAAAGGGTGACCTCTATCCATAGCCCCACCCCTGTGGGCTGAACTCTACTCGGAGGGCGCCGATATCTCCATCTGCATACCTTCGGGTATCTCTATGGACTCCAGAGCCTCTTCGAGCAGATATGTCGGGGTGTCGGACGACAGTATCAGAGTGTCCCCGTCGATGGAGAAAACGATATCGGCATGGGGGGCGTTTTCGGCTATCGAAACGGTCAGGATATAGATAAATGTCATCCAGTTTATCTTCTTTTTGGCGGGAAGCAGATTTCGATACTCTTTGAAAAACGGTTTGTGATAGATATCCTTTCCGCCGGACCTGAGCATAATCGCGATCGTCAGCATCTGGGAGTGGGTATATCCGTAGTTCAACTCCTGGGATGCTATATAGAAAGCGTGGAGATGCTCTTTGTATATGGTGAGGAGTCTGCCGACAGCCGATATCCTGAGAGCGTCGGTGAGAAGCCTCTTCTCCTCGTCGTCTCCTCCGAATCTATCCGACAGCAGGTCGAAGAGTCTCTTCCCCATCGAAATCTTTTTTCCTCCGGGGAGTTTCAGAGGGTCCAGTCTGTCGCATATACTCCTGATACTGGGATTCGTCTCTTTCGGAAATCTCAAAGAGTCGTTTCTCAGAATATGTGAGAGGAAAACTCCCTCTCTGATACCGGCGCCGCTGGTGATGACGCTTTTCGCTCCGAGAATCGGGAGAATGGCCGAGAATATGGATGCACCCTCTCTGATAGTGTCGTATCTGCTCTTTTTGATATTGAGCTTCGGTAGCTCCTCTATCGGACTCAGGGAAACTCTCTCTATGAACTCCGTCTCATCTTCGATGGAGTATCTAAAAGCGTGCAGTTTGTCGAAAGGGTAGGAGTTTTTTTTCATTATCGCCTTGGAGAGGGCTCTGAGAGTACCCCCTATGCCAATGACCGTGTCACATACGAAACTATCCGGGATGGATGAGAGTTTTTCGGCTATGTACGCACGGATGTACTCTTCCCCTCTGGATGCTCTGAGCTCGGAGAGTCTGACCGTACCGAGGTCCATACTGTGGGTCGCTACGACTCTGCCCCCCTTCAGAAGAGCCATATCCGTGGACCCGCCACCTATATCTACGGTTATACCATCTTCTATCGGGAGGAGATTTAGAGTGGCTATCGCACCGTAAAAAGCCTCTTTGTCTCCATCTATTATCTTTATGGAGAGACCGAGATTTTTTCTGACGAGTCCTATGAAATCTCTTCTGTTGGGTGCGTCTCTGAGTGCCGAAGTGGCTATGCAGAAGATATTGTGTACTTTGTACTCTCCGATGGTCTCCATGAAGGAGTGGAGGGCCTCATACGCCCGCCGCATTCCCCCTTGCGGGATTTCGCCTCCGTCGGAGTAACCGCCACTCGCTATCTTGACTACACTGCGACGACTGCATATGAGATGGAAACCGTACCGGCTCGTTCTCTGATATATGGCCAGTCTGATCGAATTCGAACCAATATCGATTACGGCCGTTCTCTTGGGCATGGTGGAGTTACAGCTCTTCCTGAAGCTGTTGGAATTTAAACTTCAATTCATCCGCACTCTCTACATTGTCCGGGTCCGGAACGATACAGTCGACGGGGCATACCGCGACACATTGAGGCTCGTCGTAGAATCCGACACACTCGGTACATCTGTCCGGGTCGATGATGTATATGGGGTCGTTCTCTTCGATAGAATCGCTCGGGCACTCTTCTCTGCACGCGTCACAAGCTATACACTCGTCCGTAATCAATAAAGCCATGTTCACCTCGTATCCTGAATTTGATTTCGTGTTATAGCTTATCAAAGCTTATCTTTTATTTAACACCTCTGGGTATTGCGGATTCGTCATCCTCTTTTCCGGGGTTTGCGTCCAGAGGTATCGAAACAACGGCAATCGCCCCTTTTCCGTCACCTCTGTTGGATATTCGGATTCGTGCTCCCAGAGCGTCGGATGCGCTCTTGACGAGAAAGAGTCCCAATCCCGTCCCTTCCGACTCTCTGGACCTCTTGAACGGTGCGAAAATATCGATATTTTCATCTATACCCGGCCCCTCGTCCCTGACGATGATATGAAAGGCGCCCTCTTTTATGTACGATGTCACTTTGATCTTCCCCTTTTCCGGAGTGAATCTGATCGCATTTTGCAAAAGATTCTGGATAATCTGAGTCAATAGCAGAGGGCGAATCGTCACCATCAGAGTGCGTGGATTGAGATTCGTAGATAGTTTTCTTCCTTTTGTCGCGGCCAGTACGGAGAAACCGTCCATCGTCTTTTCGAGAAACTCGACGAGGTCTATCTCTCGGGGGGATTCGAACTGTGCGCCTTCGGCCCTGCCGAATTCGAGGATGGAGCCGATGATTCTGTTCATATCGTCGATCGACTCTATATTCTGTCTCAGAGCGTTTTCGAGACTATCGACACTCTTGTCCCTCTTCATCAGGCTCACCTGACATTTGGCTTTCATCACCGCAAGTGGTGTTTTCAGCTCATGGGCCGTACCTACGAAGAGCTCTTTCTTGTAGTGGAGAAAGCTCCGTATCCTTCCCAAAAGCTGGTTAAAGGAGAGAGCGAGGGGGCGAAACTCGTCGGGTATCTTCTCCAGGTCGATATTTTCGAGAATGTTTTCATTGGTTCTGCTCATCTTTTCAGTGAAGTATCTGATGGGAGATATCAACATTCGTGAGAGTATGAAGGCGTAGAGTATGATGATAACCATCGCGATACCGGTCATGATGACGATACTGCGAAATATTCTGTTTTTCAATCTCGTCTGCTGGGTGATATCTCTGCTCAATACCATATATTTCTGAGCTTTGAAATCGTACGGAATATAGGCTTTGAGGTATGTTCTCAAGCCTCTATGGTCGATTTTGAAGTATGCGGGTTGAAATTGGGCCGATGGAACGAAAGCCATATTTACATCTATCTGCAGGGTTCTTTTGAGGATATTCTGCTGTTTCTCTATAGCCTCTCCCAGATTTTCGTAGTTGGCTTTGAGATAGTCGGCCTGTTTGAGCAGGGAAATCTTCAACTCTCTATCTACACTATAGTCGATATAACTGTATAGAATGATGGAAAAAAGAGTGATCAGTATCGCCATCGCGATACTGAGTTTGAGAAGGAAACTGACTCTTATGCTTTTCGAGGGAAGCAAAATCTATAGCCTCTTCGTCTGACCGTTTCGATGGTCGTGATTCCAAGAGGTTTGTCCATCTTCTGTCTGATCTGATTGATGGCGACCTCTATCACATTGGGGGTCACGAGTTCGGGCTCTTCCCAGATGGCGTCGAGAAGCTGTTCTTTGGATACGATCTGATCTTTGTGCATGGCGAGGTGTGTCAAGACTTCGAATGGCTTGCCTTTGAGCTCTATCACCTCTCCATCGTAGATGATCTTCTCCTCTTCGGGATTGATCACCAGTTTGTTTATCTCTATGATATTGCTTCCTCCGAAACGGAGCTTCACTTCGATACGCATGAGAAGAATTTCGAAATCGAAAGGTTTTTTCACATAGTCGTCCGCTCCCGCTCTGAGAGCCTCTATCTCACTCTCTTTGTCGTCTCTGGCGGAGAGTACGATGATGGCCGTTTTCGGGGATTTCTCTTTGATTTCCGCTATCAGGTCTATACCGTTTCCATCGGGAAGCATCCAGTCCAGAAGTACCAGATTGTAGTTTCTTATATCTATGAAGTAGCGTCCGTCGTTGAGGTTTTCGGCTACATCGTTCTGATAGCCATACTCCTTGAGGCCTTCCGAGAGAGTCCTGCTCAAAGTGACTTCATCCTCTATTATCAATATTCTCATTCTCTGCACCTTGCTTCTGATTTCTCCGGAAAGGGAGGCTTTCGCTCACCTTCTCCAATCCGGATTAAGATTTATTTAATTATATCATAAAAAAGGGTCGGAGGTTATCGTCTCTCAGAAGAATCTCCACGATTCCGAAACACGGACAGTGCAGTTTTTCATAATATCCGGTTTGGATATCGAGATATCGAGCCGTCTCAGAGAGGGGAAGTCGCGGGAGAGATTTTCGGAGAGTTTCACGAGAGCATCCTCTATAAGCCCGAATTGGCCCTCTACAAGTATCTCTTCGCAATATCGGCACACATTGGCGTAATCGATGAAATTTTCTCCGTCGTATTCATATTCGCCCGTGAGGTCGAGCGAAATTTTCTGGGGAGCGCTTCTCTCTTCGGGAAGTATCCCGATTATCGCCTCGATCCGCAACTGTTCGATATGTATCCTCATGCGACGCGCTTCTCCTCCCCCTCTATCAGTCTGACGATATTGGGTATGTGCTTGTAGAAGATGATTGTCACTATGACCCATAGAGGAGAGTGGCTTCCTATACCTGTGAGACCGTCAGGATAGATGATGTAGGAGGAGACGAGAAGTATCGCCGTGGCTATGAGGGAGGATAGAGACGATATCTTCAGCCCCTTGGCCACCACTACCCACGATACGAGAGCTATCAGGGAGGGGATGGGCAGTAGAATGGCGAGTACACCGAAACCTGTGGCTACACCTTTGCCGCCTTCGAAGTTGAGATATGGAGAGAAGCAGTGACCTATGACGCTCAATACGCCTATACTCCAGAGAGTTGTGTCGGGTGCGCCCAATAGCATGCCCGCCAATATCACCACCACCCCTTTTATGGCGTCCAGCAGTAGCGTGGCGGCACCGAGTTTTTTGGCGAGAATGGGGTCTTTGCTCTTGAGTACTCTCAATACATTCGTCGCTCCGATATTTCCGCTACCATACTCTTTTATATCGATACCGGCGAATTTTCTGGCCAGAAGATATCCAAAAGGGATACCTCCCGTCAGATATGCGGTGAGATAGAGTATGATGTTTATGTTTCCCAATAATTCCATAGTTGTACGATCCTGTCGTTTCGAGATGTCGGCGAGAGGGTACGCCCCTCTTCGAATCGATCTAATTGTAGCCAAAAAAGAGAATCGGAAGCAATCGTATTTCAGTTGGGGGAGCCACTCTTTTGGATATAAATTCATATACAGGTCTCCAGAGACGGATTTCACCGTCGTGGAATACGAACAAGGATTTGGAAGGATAAGAGATGGGTATAGATTATCGCTCGGAGATCGAGAGGTTGAAGAGGGAGCTGTCGGTGACGGTGGCGGCCCACTTCTATCAGATAGACGAGGTTTTCGAAATGGCCGACATTACCGGTGACAGTCTCGAACTCGCGAGAAGGCTTATCGACGACGAGAGCGAATGGGTGGTCTTTTGCGGAGTGGGATTCATGGGACAGAGTGTCAAGGTGGTGGCACCCCACAAGAGAGTTCTGATGCCCAAACTGGCCGAGTGCGCGATGGCGAGGATGATAGATGCCAGCTATTTCGACGATTCGATAGAGTGGATGGAGTCCAGAGGAGTGGATAGAGAGGATATCCTGCCCGTGACATATATCAATTCGGATGCCGTCATCAAAGCGAAAGTGGGGAAGATGGGGGGATTGGTATGTACCAGCTCCAATGCCGAAAAGATCATCTCGAGAGCTCTCGAGAGCGGTAAAAAGATATTTTTCGTACCGGATAGATGTCTGGGGCAGAATATAGCCGACAAGATGGGTCTGAAGGCATGTATAGCGGGTGATGAAGGGGCGGACCCGAAAGAGGCGGATATCGTCTGTTTCGATGGATTCTGTTCGGTCCATCAGCTTTTCACTCTTTCCGATATAGCGTTCTATAGAGAGAGATATCCCGATATCCTGATAGCCGTGCATCCCGAGTGCGACCCCGAGATAGTCAGAGCTTCGGATTTTTCCGGTTCCACCTCCCAGCTCATAGAGTTCGTCAAGGGGCTCGACCCCGATACGAAGGTGGCTGTCGGTACGGAGTACAATATGGTAAAGAGGCTCAGACCGAAAAATACATATATATTGTCATCTACCAAACCGGAGTGTCCCACGATGAACGAAACGACTCTTCCGGACCTCTACGATGTACTCAAATCGATAGAGGATGGAGAGCCGAAGAACGAAGTCTTCGTTGATGAAGATACGGTACACTATGCCAGAGAGGCTCTGGAGAGAATGCTCGAAATCAGATAGGAGAGTGTGGGATGAAAGTCGTACAGATGCTCAAAGCCGACTTCGTGAAGGCTCTTGTCGCCGAAGATGTGGGGAGGGGTGACCTCTTCGCCCGTATTACGGAATCCGCACCGGTAGAAGCCTTCGTCGTAGCCAAGAGTGACGGTGTTTTCGCCGGCAGGGAGTACCTCGAGGCGATGGAGATGGTGTTCGAGATAGGATTTAGGTGGTATATAGACGATGGAGAGAGATTCGAGAAAGGAAAAGTTCTTTTCGAAGTTTTCGGAGATTCCCGACAGATTCTCTCTCTGGAGAGAAGCGTTCTGGATATCGTTCTGCACGCCAGCGGTATAGCTACAGTCACGAGAAGATACGCGGATAGAATAGAGCCTTATGGATGCAGACTGCTCGATACGAGGAAAACCCGTCCTATGTTGAGAGAGTTCGAAAAGTACGCTGTCAGATGCGGTGGAGGCTCCAACCATCGTATGGGGCTGGATGACTGTCTGATGCTGAAAGATACTCATCTGAGAACGATTTCCGATCTTGGCGAGTTCATGAAAGATATACGCAAAAAGATACCCTTCACCGCCAAAATAGAGATAGAGTGTGAAGATATGGATATGATCCGTGATGCCATGAGAGCGGGAGCGGATATCGTGATGTGTGACAACATGAGTCCCGAAGAGATAGCCGAAGCGGTGAGATACAGAGACGAAAACTATCCTCATGTATTGATGGAAGCCAGTGGAAATGTCACTCTCGAAACGATAGAGGAGATAGCTCGTACGGGAGTGGATGCCATCAGTTCGGGAAGTATAATCCATCAGGCGACCTGGCCCGACCTCTCTATGCGTGTCAAAAGCGTGGAGGAGTAGATAGATGGATGACGGGGAGTATGAAGAACTTCGTCGGAGTTTCGCGGAGATACTCTCACGCACTCTCTGGGTGTCGGTGGTCATGCACGACGATCCGGATGGAGATACGATAGGTACATCTCTGGCGTTCTACCGTATCCTCAAGATGGCCGGTTTCAGAGTCGAAGTCTGTTGCGCTTCGGGTGAGATAGCTCCATATTACGATTTTCTGTATGGATTTTCCGCTATAAAAAGGAAGATGGAGTATGGTGACTCCACCGTGATCGTATGCGATTGCGCCTCCGAGAGCAGGTTCGGATTCGATATCGGAGGGAGAGTCAGTGTCAATGTGGATCACCATAGAGACAATACCATGTTCGGTACGCTCAATATAGTCGATTCCCAGGCTCCATCGTGTGCGGAGGTCGCCTATCTCCTGCTGGATGGATTGTATCCCATGGACGGTGATTGCGCCAACGCTCTCTATACCGGAATATATTCGGATACTTCGGGTTTCTCTACATCGGGGGTGGGAAAGAGGACGCTGGAAACGGCTCTCGCTCTATCGGCGGTGGGGGCGGAGCCTTCGTATGTGGCGTACAATCTTCTGCATAGGCGTTCTCTATCTTCGGTACGCCTCCTAGGCAGAGCGCTGAGCGTTTTGAAGCTCTACTGTTCCGGACGGCTGGCGATAATGTCTCTGGAGAAGAGCGATATGGTATGGGCGGGGGCATCGTATCCCGATCTCGACGGCATAGTCGAGTATGGCAGATCTCTCGCCACGGTGGAGATCTCGGCCCTTATCGTCGAAATGGAGGATTTCGTCAAGGTTTCGCTGCGGTCGAAAGGTCGTGATGTCTCCGCCATCGCCCGTATATTTGGAGGGGGCGGTCATCCGGAGGCTTCCGCTTTCAGGGTTTACGGAGGGGATATGGATGAGGTGCGGAGACGGCTTGTCGTCTCTATCGAAGAGATTTTCGACAATCGCGGAGGAGTGTAGATGAGACGCAGACGCTATTCGTCTTATGACGGTTATGGTGGGTACGGCAGGAAAAAGAGCAGAGGTGGGCTCTATCTCTTTCTCCTGACGATGATTATCGCGGGAGGAGCTTTCATATATGTATCTCCCGAATTCGAAAGGGTGCCTCCCGTGATAGAGACTCCGCCAAAAGCCTATTGGAACGGCAGTTCACCCATCTGGATAGAGGTTTCCGACAATGGTGGTCTGGGGGAGTATCAGGTCGAGGTGAGCGACGGCAAAAAGAGCGTGGTCGTGGCTTCCGGAAGACTCGACGGAGAGAAGAGGTCGAGAGTGTCGGTCTCCATCCCCCTCTCTTCGGGTCTAGATACTTCTTCGGGAAGCTGGAGGTTGACAGTCAAGGTACGCGATAGAAGTATGTGGAATTTCATGCGTGGCAATCTGGCCGTCTCGTCCATGGTGATAGAGCCGGACCTTCGGCCTCCGATGGTCGGTGTAGTGGCCAACAGCCCCAGCATCGTCAGAGGGGGTAGCGCTCTCGTCGTATTCCAGGCGGAAGACGATCATCTGAAGAGTGTCTATATATCCGCGGGCGGAAGACGCTTCGAAGTGGTTCCATATCGCAAAAAAGGTTTCTACGCCTCTCTCGTGGCGTGGCCTTTCAGAGAGAAACGGTTCAAAGCCGATATCGTCGCCAGAGACGAAGCGGGCAACAGAAGAGTGGTCGATATTCCATTCGAGCGGATTACGAAGAGGTATAAAGTCTCCTACATACGCGCAAGCGACCGCTTTATCGACGGCAAGATAGTTCAGGTGGCGGATTCCGATCCGGAAGCGTCCAGGGTAAAGGGTCGTATCGAGAGGTTCAAAGCGGTCAACGAAGGTATGAGAGAGAGAAATGAGAAGCTCATACACTCTCTCACGAAAGGGGTCACTCCGGTAGATTTCGACAAGTGGAAGATAAAAGCTTTCTATCCGCTAAAAAGTGCGAAAGTCGTCGCCTATTTCGGAGATGAGAGATACTATTATTACAAAAAGAGAAAAAATGTGATATCCCACTCATGGCATCTGGGGTACGATCTCGCCAGTACCAGACAGGCATCGATCAAAAGCTCCAACGGGGGAGAGGTGCTTTTCGCATCGTACAATGGAATATATGGAAACATGCCTTTGATAGATCACGGTTTCGGTCTATATACCCTCTATGGACACTGCTCGTCGGTATTCGTGGTCAAGGGCGAGAAGGTGAAAGCCGGTGAAGTGATAGCCAAAACCGGTACGAGCGGATTGGCTCTGGGGGATCATCTGCATTTCGGTATTCTGGTGCAGGGGGTCGAAGTGTGGCCTATGGATTGGATGAAGCAAAACTGGATAGAGAGCCATATCCAGCGGGTCTTCAGGCGGGCCGACAAGGCCATAAACAGATAAATTCGCTATAATGTAGCCGATTACAGTGCGAAAGAGGTGATATGCGGCAGAGAACGATAGCCAGACCGGTAGAGGCGGCCGGAATAGGATTGCATAAAGGCGATATTGTCAAAATCAGAATAGAACCGCTGGATTGCGATAGCGGGATTCTCTTTTACAGAAGCGACCTGGGGGTGACGATACCTCTGGGTACGGATTCGGTGGTCGATACCAAAATGGCTACGGTCATAGGTAGAGATGGAGCCTTCGTATCGACGATAGAGCACTTTCTCTCCGCGATATACGCCTATAGCATAGACAATATCAGAATCGTTCTCGAGGGGAACGAGATGCCGATTATGGATGGCAGTTCCATCTCTTTCTGTCTCCTTCTCGACGAAGCCGGTATTCAGGAGCAGAGCGAACCGAAGAAGGTCCTGCGTGTCAAGAAGAGAGTGGAGGTGAGGTCCGGAGAGCGTTTCGTCGCTCTGGAGCCTTCCGACAGAGCCTCTTTCGACTTCGAGATAGATTTCGACCATCCCGTCATAGGCAGACAGAGTTACAGTTTCGATTTCAGCCTCAAGAGTTATCTTTCGGAGATATCACGGGCGAGGACTTTCGGTTTCGTCAGGGATATACAGTATCTCCAGAGTCAGAATCTCGCACTCGGCGCCAGCCTCAAAAACGCGATAGGTCTCGATGAGCACAAAGTACTCAATAGCGAGGGGCTGAGATTCGAAGATGAGTTCGTCCGTCACAAGATTCTCGATGCCATGGGGGATATGATGGTGACGGGTTACAATATTTTGGGTCGATACAGATCGTTCGCGGGAAGCCATGACCTGAACCACAGGCTGACCGTAGAGTTACTTTCGGACGCATCGAACTACGATATCGTCAGTACGACAGATTCGCAGGTGCGCAGATATGAGAGAAGCTACGCCTGAGTACGAACTGCTGGTAGACAGTGTATCCTCTCCGATGAAAATCGGAATCTACCGTGACGGTTCTCTTCTGGATACGGTGGAGAGGGATGGATATGTCTCCGATATACTCCCCGGACTTCTGTACGACCTCGTGCGCCGATACTCACCGTCCCGAATCGTATATGTCAACGGACCGGGAAGCCAGATGGCGATCAAACTCACCTATATCGCACTTATGAGCGTAGAGGCGACAGAGGGTATCGAGATAGGGGCATGCAGTGCGTTTTCGCTCAATGGCGGAGCTCCTCTGAAAGCGATGGGGAGTCTCTATTTCATCAAAGAAAAAGAGACTATAATTACACGAAAGCTGGAGTCTCCCGTCTCCGTTCCTCTGGAGATGCCCGAGACTCTCGACAAAATCAGCACGGATGGAGAGGTCGAACCTCTCTATATACTTCCGGCAGTATAAAGGTGACCATTGCTTATAAGTGTACCGGCGACAAGCGCCAATCTGGGTCCTGGGTTCGATACGCTGGGTCTGGCGATAGATTTGAGAAACGAGATCATAATCAAACGCTCCCGTTTTCTGAGTGTTTCGACGAGAGGAGAGGGGGCGAGCAGTCCGAAGATAAAGAAAAACACACTTTTTCTCCATATTTTCAACGAACACTACAGAAGACTTACCGGCAGAAAGAACGATTTCAGATTCGAATTCACCAACAGGATACCGATATCCAGAGGATTGGGAAGCTCTTCGGCGGTCATAGTCGCGGCCATAACGGCGGCGCATGTGGCGGCTGGAGTCAAATACAACAAGAGGCAGATACTCAATCTGGCACTCAAACACGAGCACCATCCCGACAATATAACCCCTGCGGTGATGGGCGGATTCAATGTGGCCTGCCTGGAGAGGGACCGGGTGTACAGCAAAAAGCAGAGACTCCCATCGTATCTGAGAGCGGTTCTCGTGGTACCGGACAGAACCATATCCACCTCCAAGTCGAGGACGGTACTGCCGAAGAGCTACTCCAAGGACGAGACGATTTTCTCACTCTCCCATGCCGCATATATGACCGCTCTCTTCATGACCGAGTCGTGGGACCAGCTGAGAATAGCCTCGAAGGACAGAATCCATCAGGAGAGGAGGATGAAGATGATGCCCGAACTGTTCGCAGTCCAGAAACTGGCATTGGAAAAGGGGGCTCTCATGAGTACTCTTTCCGGTAGCGGTTCGACATTTTTCAACCTCTGCTATATGGATGATGCGGATGATATCAGAGATTCCCTGGCGATGAAATTTCCACAATTCAGAGTTATGGCGAGAGAGTTGGACAATCACGGCGTGATTGGGAAGTATTGAGAAAAATTTGATATAATGGGAAATAAAGAATATCCTGTACGGATGTGTATAGCCTGTAGATGTAGAATGCCTCAATCTAAACTAATCAGATTACAACGAGCGGAGGATGGGATAGTGCCCTACAGTGGTAGTGGACGGAGTCTCTATATCTGTTCTGCATGCAGCCGTGACGGAAAGAGAATTAAAAATATATCCAAGCGCCTCGGTGTAGAGGTGGAGGCGTTTGCAAACATGCTAAAGGAGTTTGACACGGATGGATAAAATCAAGATCCAGGAGATTGCGGAAGAGGCCGGAATATCCAATAACGAGATGCTGGCAAAGGCCAGAGAACTGGGATACGAAGTGAAAGTGGCCGGCAGCTCGGTGACTGCTGAACAGGCCGACGCTCTGTTCAAATATGTGCTGACGGGAGAGCTTCCTGGGACTTCTTCCAAAAAGGGATCTTCCAGAAAGGGATCCTCCGGAAAGAGCGATGACGCTTCCAAAAAGGTTGAAGTCGCCGTCGCGGATACCGAGAATCCGAAAAAGAGCGATGAGAAGCCTGTGGAGAGCTCTTCCGAAGAGAAGAGTGGCGAGGATGAAACCGCTTCGCAACCCACTCCGAAAAGCGATGGAGATTCTCAGAACGAAAAACCCTCCGCAGGAGAGTCCAAAGAGGCCGAGAGTCCCGAAGAGGAGAAGCCGAAACCCAAAAAGGTGATGAGCCGAAAGGGGATAACGGCTGTTTCCAAAACGGACGAAGATGAGAGCCGTGCCGGAAGGCCCGCTCCCAAAAAAGCGCCTTTGAGAAAAGGGATAACGATAGTCAAAAAGGCCAGACCGGAGGCTCCCAGGAGGAGTACGAAGAGTATGTCTCTCTCGAAAGCGCCTACGGCACCCGTTCCCAAAAAGAGGAAAAAGAAGACACCTGCGGAAGCCAAGACTACCGGCGAGAAACTCGAGATTCTCGGAGACAGGGATTTGGGGGGCTCGGTAGAGCTGTATGAAGAGCAGGAGGTGGTGCTTCTCGACTTTTCCGACAAGAATATCTTCGAAGAACAGCAGAGACAGGAGCAGAGAAGACGGGAAGAGGCGAGAAAGAGAGCGGCCCAGCCGGGTAACATAGGTGGAAAACACTATCAGCCCCGCCCCCAAAACCGCTCTATCAGAAGAGGTGGCAAGAGAAAAAAATATGTCAAACAGGAAAATAGAGAAAAGGTAAGCGTGGTAAAAATACCCGAAGATGTGAGAGTTTACGAGTTCGCCGAAAAGGTCGGCAAGAGTGTGGGCGAAGTGGTCAAAGTACTCTTCTCTCTGGGTACGATGGTGACCAAAAACGACTTCCTCGACAAAGATTCGATTGAGATACTGGCCGATGAGTTCGATGTGCAGGTCGAGACCATAAATCCTCTGGACGAGCTCGATTATGTGCAGAATTATGACAGTGACGAGTCGGAAAACGAAGTGACCAGACCACCCGTCATCACCGTCATGGGGCATGTCGATCATGGTAAGACATCTCTCCTGGACAAGATCAGAACCACGAAGGTCGCCGCGAAAGAGGCTGGTGGAATCACACAGCATGTCGGTGCCTATCAGGTGGAGAAGAATGGGCAGAAGATCACCTTCATAGACACTCCGGGCCACTCCGCATTTACCGAAATGAGAGCCAGGGGAGCTCAGGCTACCGATATAGCAGTCATCGTGGTCGCGGCGGACGACGGTGTGATGCCTCAGACCAAAGAGTCGATATCACATGCGAAAGCCGCCGATGTACCTATCATCATAGCGATCAACAAGATGGACAAACCGACCGCCAATCCCGACAATGTCAAATCCCAGCTCGCCGAGATGGGGATACTGCCTACGGATTGGGGCGGGGAGTACGAATTCATTCCGGTATCCGCTCATACGGGAGAGGGGATAGAGGATCTTCTCGAAACGATACTTCTACAGGCGGAAATCATGGAGCTCAAAGCCGATCCCGACAAAAGAGCCAAAGCCATCGTCATAGAGAGTCTCGTGGAGAAGGGTCTCGGTTCGGTCGCGAATATCATCGTCAAAAACGGGACGCTCAGAGTCGGAGACAGTATCATTTCCGGTACGACATTCGGACGGGTCCGTACTCTGATTCTCGATGACGGAAGCAGAGCCAAAGAGATAGGGCCCAGCACTCCGGCGGCGGTCGTCGGTCTGCAGGATGTGGCTCAGGCCGGTGATGTGATGGTGGCTATGGAGAGTGAAAAAGAGGCGAGAGAGTTGGCTCAGAAGAGAAAAGAGCATGTCAGAGCCAAAGAGCTCTCTCGCAGTACGAAAGTTTCCATAGACGAGCTCGGTTCTCTCATAGCGGAAGGAAAGATCAAAAAGCTTCCGATCATACTCAAAGCCGATGTACAGGGCTCTCTGGAAGCCATCAAATCGGCACTCGCCGACCTGAAAAACGAAGAGGTCAAGGTGGATATCATCCATAGCGGAGTCGGGGGTATCACGGAGAGCGATGTGGTTCTCGCCGATGCGAGTGAAAATTCCATTATCGTCGGATTCAATGTCAGAGCGGTAGGAAGTGTCAAGAACAAAGCGAGAGATATCGGCGTAGAGATAAAGACATACAGTATCATCTACGATCTTCTCGACGATATCAAAGCGCTTCTCGGCGGATTGATGAGTCCGGTCGTTACCGAAGAGACGGCAGGTCAGGCGGAAGTCAGAGAGACATTCAATGTCGCCAAGATAGGTACGATAGCCGGATGTATGGTGACCGACGGCGTGATAGAGAGAAACGCTGGCGCGAGGCTGATAAGAGACGGAGTGGTCATATATACGAGCAAGATATCCTCTCTCAAGAGATTCAGCGACGATGCCAAAGAGGTCAGAGCTGGATTCGAATGCGGTATCATGCTGGAGAATTTCAACGATATCAAAGAGGGCGATATCATCGAGACATTCAAAGTCGTGGAGGAGCAGGCGACTCTATGAGACCCGAAGAGATAAAGAGACGGCGCACCGAGTCGATTTTGAGGGAGTTGCTTCCCGAAGCGCTATCGACTCTCGACGATGAGAGAATAAACACTCTCGGTGTCAACGAAGTGGTCTGTTCGAGAGGCAGATACGATGCCAGAGTCTATCTCGACGGTACGGGTCTGGATGAGAGCGAGAAGAGTGAAGCTCTGAAGAGATTGCGCAAGGTGACTTCATATCTGAGCCGATATGTCAGAGAGTCCGAAGGTTGGTACAAATCACCGAATTTCAGATTCGAGTTCGACGATCGTCTCGAAAAGATGAACCATATAGATGAACTGTTCAAGCAGATTGAGGGGAGAAGAGATGGCGAATCTTGAGGATAGAATAGCCTCTATCGTGGAGAGTCACGGAGCATCATTCTACGATATGGAGAAGGTGAGTGAAAACGGCAATACGATAGTGAGAGTCTACATCACCAAAGATGGAGGTGTGGATCTGGATCTATGCGCCGATATATCTGTCGATCTCTCTCCGATGCTGGATGTCCATCCGCCTGTCGATGGGCACTACTATCTCGAGGTGAGTTCACCCGGTATCGAACGGATACTAAAAAAACCGTCTCATTTCAAAAGCGCTATCGGTGAGAGGGTCAAGCTCAGGATATCCGGCGAAGGCAAAAAGAGAGGCATACTGACGGGAGCCGACGAGAGTGAAATCGTCTTGAAAGAGAAAGATGGTGAATTCACCTACCGCTACGATTCGATACTTAAAGCGAAGACCTACTACGACTGGAGCGGAACAGCTTCGGATTGATACAGCCACACAGAAGCCATAGATAGGGATAGTGAATCCCCTTCTCCCACTCTAAGGAAGATAGCCGTGTCGGACGGCCTTCACGAAGTGGAGATTCATGTCCGCTTCGAATACCTTTTTCTATATTAAAGACAAGATACGGAGATATCATTTGGAAGCCATCAAAGAGAAGATAGAGAAGCTTTTGAGGCTCTCTCTGTCCGAAAACAGACATGAAGCCGAACTTGCCGCGAGACGGGCGATGGAGCTTATGCAGAGATATGCTCTGGACCACGGGGATATATTTAGAGAAGAGCTCGTCACACGGGAGTTCGAAGTTGATTACGCGCGGATACCCATATGGTTGAGAGAGCTCTATGGAGGACTCTCGTCCATCAACGGAGTCTATATGGTCTGGATAGACGGATATAGATACGGAGAGAAGAAAAAGAGTCTCAAAAAGGCACGAATCGTATTGACCGGCAGAGAGAGCGATATACTCAATACCGAATATCTGCTGACAGTCTTTCTCAGGGAGATAGAGAGAAAAAGCGCGGAGTATGGCAGAACACTCGGAAGAGTGGCGGACAAGAGGAGTCTTCTGAACTCCTACCGCATAGGATTGGGAAGAGGGTTGTGCGAGAGGCTCCTCGAAGCTACGGAATATGTGGAACACAGTAGTGAGGGGAGGTCTCTCGTACCGGTCAGTCACGACGACAGATACGAGATATCCAGAGAGTTCTATATCCGTGACAACGAAGTGAAGAGTGTGGAGAGCAGAGTCAAGAGAAATCTGGCTTACTATGCCGGAGTGATTGACGCGAAAGATGTGGAGATAAACAGACCCGTTACCGGCAAAACTGCCGATGACGATGGCTCACAGCATCTTATCGGCAGATAGGGCACTAAGAACAGATAGAATATTTGAAGGAATGAATATGTATAGAAGAGTCAAGATTGTCGCGACCCTCGGGCCGGCGAGCGGAAGTGAAGAGAAGATAGCCGAATTGATCGAAGCGGGTGTGAATATATTCAGGCTCAACTTTTCGTACGGAACCCATGAAGAGCATGGTGAGAGTATCGAAAAGATCAGAAGGATAGCTTCGAAGATGGGAAGAGAGGTGGGGATACTGCAGGATATCTGCGGTCCCAAGATCAGAATCAACGGACTTCGTTCCGAAAGGATAGTTGAGAGGGGAGATATCCTGCGTCTCGCCGAAGAGCCGGATGCGGAAGCCTTTTCGATCTCTTTTCCCGGGATAGTGGAGAAGCTGAAGGTGGGAGACGAGCTCTTTTTCGCCGACGGTACCATACAGAGCAGAGTCGTAGGCAGAGACGATACCGGAGTGACTCTGGAGGTCCTCACCAGAGGCAGATTGCTCGATGGCAAAGGTGTGACTATCGCGAAGGCGGATGTAGAGCTCGGCGCTTTGACTCGAAAAGATATATCGGATATAGAGTTCGGAGCCAGAGCGGGTGTCGATTTCGTAGCCATATCGTTCGTAGGAAGCGCGGATGATATGCACAAGGCCAGAGAGATTCATCACTCGGCAGGTGGCGATGGCTGGATGGTGGCCAAGATAGAGAGGAGAGTGGCTCTGGAACATATCGATGCCATTGTCGATGCGAGTGACGCGGTGATGGTGGCCAGAGGTGACCTCGGAGCGGAAGCGGGAGTGTATAGAGTACCCGTATTGCAAAAGAGGATCATAGAGAGTTGCAACTCCAGAGCCAAACCCGTCATAGTGGCGACACAGATGCTCACGAGTATGGTCAACTCTCCATATCCCACCAGAGCGGAGGTCTCCGATGTAGCCAATGCCGTACTCGATGGAGCCGATGCGGTGATGCTGTCCGATGAGACTGCCGCGGGGAGATATCCGGTAGAGGCGGTGAACACTCTCGTATCTTCCATATACGAAATAGAAAAAGAGTACCCATACTACAGACATCTCGATACCGTTCCCGAAGAGGCTCTGCCACATGCGGCATCGGCATTGTCGAAATATCTGCCGTGTGATTTCATAGCCGTTTTGACGGATTCGGGATATACGATGAGGGAGCTCTCCAAATATCGCCCCTCCAAACCTCTGTTCGCGATAGCCACCGAGAGGTCGATAGGACGCAAAAGTACTCTCGTGTGGGGATATTTGGGTTCGGTGACTCCGAAGAAGAGCGATTTCTCCACCGAATCGGAGATGATAGAGGATCTTCTTCTCGAAAGCGGATCGGATCCCGACGCTTTTATCCTCCTGACGGGAGAGATGGAGGGTAGAGGTTTTGGAAAATCGATCAGATATATCAGGAGAGAAGACCGAATGGGTAACTGAGAACTCCGATATCGGATCGATTGGGGCTCTTTTCTTCTCCGATAGCTGGATCGTATCCGGAGTCTTCTAAAAACTCGTCCAACCTCTTTTTTGGATATAATCGAACAAGGATATATCTCGAAAGGGGGAGGGAAGATGAGTAGTATGAAACATGCCTATTTCAAATCCAACATAGTTTTCAAAACGACGATTTTCATGGTTGTTTTGATAGTCGGTTATACACTGGCGACGATTCTTTTCACCCTCCCCGAAATAGATAGAAATGTTATGGCACTGGAGGAGAAAAACGGAAAAGCCGTTCTCGACAAAGTGGTTACACTATCTAAAAATGTCGCCAACAGTCTCGACAACTTCAAACAGGAGTCTCTGAGACGACACAAAGAGGAGCTCAAAAACATCATCGATATAGCGGCTTCCTCCATCCGTTTCGAACTGGACAGGATCAAAGACGACAATATAGACAAGATGATGGAGGAGAAGGGCGAACTTTTCAAAAACAACTTCATTACATTCTACCGATCGAACATCTCCCATCTAGATATGCAATCGATCAAGAAGATATCGCTCAACTACCTGAAAGAGATAAACGATCTCAGGAAAAAAGAGTACTTCTATATCATAGACAGAAATGGAACGACAATTCTCGACGGCTCCTTGAAAATGTTGAAAGGAAAGAGCTTCAACCGCCCGGCGGGATTGACATGTCTATGTAGCAGTATGCCTACGAAAGTCTACTCCTATGAGACGGTAGACAAGAAGAGCGGTAAAAAGGATACCATACACGGTTATATATTTCTATTCGAACCTTTCGGATGGTATATAGGGATGGAGAAATCCTACAGCGATATCAAGAGAGAGCATCTCGATAGAGTCTGCAGTATGCTTTCGAGCCTGAGATATGGTAAAAACTTCAACTATCTGTTCGCCATCGATTACAAAGGGTTTATACTCGCTCATCCATACCTGAAGAGGGGAGTTGACCTCAAAAAGTATAGAGGCGCCAAAGGTGCCCAGATAGCACAGCCGATGATAAAAATAGCTTTGGGCAAAGGAGACGGATATACATCGTATTGGTGGAAAAAGAACAATGGCGACCCGAAACCTTTCGAGAAGCTCTCCTATGTCAGAAATATTCCAAAGTGGAAGATGATCATCGGTACGGGTGTCTATATCGACGATATAGAAAAAGAGGTGGAGAGAAGGAAAAAACAGCTTATCGATCAGCTCGAATATATCATGATACACACCAAAATCGGAAAGACCGGTTACTTATATATTTTCGACAAAAACGGAAATATCGTCATCCATCCCAATGCCTATATGAAGGGTAAAGATATCAGAAAGATGAAAAATCCCGGAACGGACGAGTTCATCTTCGACAGCCTCATCAAAGCGTACAATACGACAGGAACCCTCAGATACAAATGGGATAGACCCGACGACAAAAACAACTATATATACGACAAGATTTCATGGATAGATTATGTACCGGAGTTGGGATGGTATATCGTCTCTTCCGCATATATCGACGAGTTCGAGGATACCTCGATACTCTTGAGAGAGAAGATCATCAAAGTCGGGATCATAGTGCTGATATTCTCGATCATGATAGGAATATTCTTCCTCAGACGCTTTCTCCAGCCTATAGTGGATCTGAGCGGACTCACATCCAAAGTGGCGAATGGCGACTACTCCATCAGATCAGATTTCAAAAGCAACGACGAGATAGGGGAGTTGGCGAAAAACTTCAATACGATGGTCGAGACGATAAGAGACAATATAGAGAATCTCGACAAAAAGGTAAAAGAGAAAACGATGGAGCTCGAACAGCAGAAAAATGTATTCGAAAAGCTCTTTTACAAAGCTTCCGATCCCATCGCGTTGATACATAACTACAAATTCGTCAAATTCAATAGAAGTTTCAAAGATATTCTTGGTTATGAGAAAGACGACGATATATACAATATCCACCCATCAGAGATATCTCCCGAATATCAGCCCGATGGAGAGTTGTCGGAGACCAAAGCCGACAGAATGATGAACGACTGCCTGAAAGAGGGGCATGTCAAATTCGAATGGGTACACAAAAAAGCCGATGGAGAGCTCTTCTGGGTATATGTGAGTTTCACTTCGATCACGATCGAAGGAGAAGATTATATACATGTGCTCTGGAGAGATATAACGGAGATAAAAAAGCTCGAAGACAAGCTCAAAGATGCGAAAAAGAAAGCCGAAGAGTCGGCCAAGCTCAAATCGGAATTTCTCGCCAATATGTCGCACGAAATCAGGACTCCGATGAATGCCATCACGGGTATGACACATCTGGCACTACAGACCGACCTGGACGAGAAGCAGAAAAACTATCTCAACAAGATAGACAGAAGCGCAAAGGCTCTGCTGGGTATCATCAACGATATTCTCGATTTTTCCAAGATCGAGGCAGGTAAACTCGATATAGAAAAGGTGGAGTTCGATCTATTCGAAACCGTGGATAGCGTAGTCGAGATCATAGGTGAGAAGAGTTCGGCCAAAGGGTTGGAGATGATCGTCAAATATGACAGGGATATCTGCTCCAAATACTATGGAGATCCTCTGAGAATATCCCAGATACTGATAAATCTCATGGGCAATGCGGTCAAATTTACCCAGAAGGGTCATATAGGTATCGATATAGTCAAGATAGGCAAGAATAGAGTGAAGTTCGAAGTCTTCGATACCGGTATCGGTCTGACACCGGAACAGAAGAGCAGACTATTCAAAGCGTTCAGCCAGGCCGACAGCAGTACGACGAGAAAGTACGGAGGTACCGGACTCGGTCTCGCTATCTCCAAAAAACTGGTGGAGCTGATGAATGGCAGGATATGGGTCGAGAGCGAATATGGAAAAGGCAGTCGGTTTATATTCGAAATAGATCTCGAGGAGCGTTCGAGTGCCGGAGAGGAGTTCAGGAGATTCGACGGCAAAAGAGTTTTGATCGTCGACGATAGTAAATCGTGGCATACGATTCTCGGAGAGACACTGGCGATGTTCGGAGTCGAGAGCGATTCGGCATATAGCGGGATGGAGGCACTGGAGAAGCTGGACGAGTGCAAAAATCTGTACGACCTGATATTGATGGATTGGAGTATGCCGGGCATGGACGGTATAGAGGCGGGATCCAGGATTCACGAGATGTGTATGGAGCATCTCGATATGCCCGAACCTGTAAATGTCATCATGATCAGTGCCTACAGGCAGGAGAGTATCGTCAAAAAAGCCAAAGAGAAAGGGATGGATATATTCCTACAAAAACCGGTCAATCCAAAACTGCTGAACGATGTACTGGCCAACATATTCTATGGAGATGTCCGTCCAGAAAAGGTGGATGAGTCTGCCGATACGGAGAAGAGACTGCATCGGAGATTATCGACTCTGCGGGGTGGAAGGATACTCCTCGTGGAAGACAACGATATGAACAGGGAGATCATCTCCGGTCTTCTCGAAGGTAGCGGAATCGTCATAGAGGAGGCGTTCAACGGAGCCGAAGCGGTCGAAAAGTACGAAAAAGGGAAATACGATCTGATATTGATGGATATTCAGATGCCTGTGATGGATGGATTCGAAGCGACGAAGAGAATCAGAGAGATGGATGGGGATATTCCGATCATCGCTCTGACGGCGAACGCCATGAAGGAGGATGTGGAAAAGACAGCAGAAGTGGGTATGAACAGACACTTGAACAAACCGATAGATGTCATCTCACTTTATAGAGTGTTACTGGAGTATATACCGGTGAGAGAGGATATCTCCGATATGGACGAAGAGGTTCGACGACCGGATAAAGAGCGTAAAGATGGTGAAGAGATACCCGAAATGAAACATATAGATATAAAAGAGGGATTGTCGCATGTAGGCGGTATGAAAAAGCTCTATATCAAAATCCTGAGAGATTTCATGGAGAGTTATAGAGATTTCTCTATCGACGATCTCGAAGGAGATGAGTTCAAGCGTGCCATACATACGCTCAAAGGCTTGAGTGCCAATATAGGTGCCGGTAGAGTCCACGAGGTGGCTGTCGAGGTGGATAGCACTCTCGATAGATCCCTGCTCCCATCTCTCTATAGCGAACTATCCATAGTGATAGAGGAGCTCGAAGGGCTCACAATCCTGAGAGAGGAGAGTGGAAAAGAGGAGAAGAGAGAGGAGAAGAGAGCTCTCGATGAGAGTACCAGAGTCGAGCTTATCGAGAAACTATGGAAGGCTTTGAAGAGCAGACAGCCCAAAAAGTGTAAACCGGTTATCGAAGAGATAGAGGGCTATGAGTTGGATGGCAGAGATGCCGAAATCTTTTCCAGGATAGAGAAGCTGGTCTCCAAATATAGGTTCAAAGAGGCTATCTCTCTTATGGAAGAGTTGAAAAACGGTGAAAAGAATCGATAGGAGGATACGGAATGGGTAGTGGCGTCAAAATGCTCTATGTAGAGCTGAAGAGTGATTCGGAAAAGCTCAATATAGAGCCGATGTTCAAAAAATATTTCAACGAAGTGACGAAGGGAAAGAGTCCGAAAGAGACCCTCGGGATGTATGACGACAAGCCGGACAGCTGGACACTCGTACTCATCGACGCGAGGGGCGGAGAGAGATATCTCGAAGCGTGTGCCAAAATAGTGGAGTGGATACTCGGTATAAATGCCGAGCAGGAGATTTTGCTGGTTTACGATAGAGATGACGGTGGGGAAATCGCCCGCTTCATAGATATGGGGGTCGGTATGTTTCTCCCCGTACCGTGGAAGAGAAGTACGGTACGCTCCTTGACGGCCAGAGTCGCCAGATGTGTCGAAGCTTCGAAAAAGGGTTCCGACGACGAGCTGAATGCGGATGAGTTTTCGGAGTGTACGAGGCGGGCCAAGCGCTGTTACGAGACTCTGAAACTCAAAGAGGTCTTTTTCCGTGACAAATCGAGAGAGGCGGGGAATCTGGCGACCAGAATCATGAATATGAATCAACTTCTCGTACAGTACGGTTTGAGTGAAAAGGCTCTCGAATTCGCGGGAAAGATACAGAGATATTCGGAATCTCTCGATTCGATTATGGGGGAGATGAACAAGTTTGCCGACAGAAACGAAGACCACAGCAGTGTCAAATATGCGATTTTCAATATCAATACACTTCTCGACAGTATTACGGGAGTGATAGCTTCCCGGATACACGCTCTGGGGATGGAGCTCATATTCGATGTGGACCGCAGTGTCCCTGCCAAGCTGGAGGGTGACCCAGTTTTGATAGAGAGAATACTCATCAGAATCATCGAAATGCTGTTGAGACTCGATGGAGATGGCGAAATGATGCTGAAGGTATCCATGCGTGACTCGGATATGGAGGGGGCCTTCGACAAAGAGATGGTATTCGAGTTCATGAATACCGATACCCTCGGCAAAGATGAAGAGCTGAGAGAGATATGCAGGGCTATAAGGAGACACTCTTCCGGATATGTGGTCGATACGATCGATGCCATGAACGGCAAGTTGATATGTGATGGAAGGAATAGAGAGACTCCTATCGTGGTCTCCATACCCACCAGACAGGTCGAGAGACGAAGTTACCGTCTGCCATCCAAAGATCTGATGGAGAAGAGAGTCTTGATCGTCGAGCCGAGTGCGGATGTGGCCAAGGTACTCTCCGATATGTTGGAGTATTTTCACATGGACAGTATTCTCGCGGATAGTTCGGAGGGTGCGATAACGGCTCTTAGAGGTGAGAGGTTCGATATCCTCGTAATCGATGAGACGATATTCGACGATTGTGCCACCAGATGCAAAGAGTTGAAAAAAGATGCCCGTATCGTATTGATGGAGAAGTACGATAGAATCGATGGTAGATCTACATATAGAAGTATGGCCGATACCTATCTCAGCAAACCGTTTACCCAGCAGAAGATATTCGAAGCGATTCTCGATCTCTATTCGACCGAAAGTATGAAGGGCTCTCAGGAGGAGGTGGAGATACTCAAAGACTATCTGCACTTCCTGGCCAGTTATAAAAGGATACTTCTCATAACCGAAGACGAGAGTGATGCGGAGGTGATCGAAACTCTTCTCCGGGATACGGGTATGAGTCTCGTGACGACCGATAGAGTGGACGATGTCAGAATCAACCTATCCACCGTGGATTTCGTAATAGTCGAAATAGGTGACAGATCGGTGGAAGAGGTGATGAAGATCGTGGAGTTCTGCGAAGAGTGCAGAGAAAAGAGTGTTCACGCCATAGGTCTCGCATCCGTAGACCAGGAAGATGTGGGGAATATCATGGAGGCGACCGGAATAGAGGATTTCGTATTCAAGCCCATCGTTCCGGAAAAGTTCTATCGGATACTTCTCGACAGTCTGTCGGACGATGAAGAGTGATATCGAATCACTCGTACCAGTAGCTCCACCCCTCTTCGTAGTAGTGAAGGAGGGGATGGTCCAGTATCGTATTGATCGATGTTTCGACTCTCGATATATCGGGTGCGAAGATCGTCATCTTTTCCGCGGTGAGTGGGGTGAGATATCTCGTATTTGCGGGAAATCCTCCCGTCGGCATCGCGATCTTTCTATGAGAAGCCATAGTGAATCCCCACTCTCCGAAACTTGGAATATATAGGTGGTACGGTGCGGTTTCGAGGCCGGTTGCCTCTATCGTCTTCACTATACACCAGAACGCTTTTCTGGCATATAGTGGAGATGTGGACTGTATGACCATGATTCCGTCGGCGGAGAGGTGGTCCGATAGCATGGTGTAGAATTTTCTGCTGTATAGACGACTCAGGGATATATTGTCCGGGTCCGGAAGATCGACGATTATCACATCGTAAATCTCATCGGACTTTTCGATGAATTTCCATATATCGGTATTTGAGATATCTACCTTTTCGTTCAGTAGAGAGGAGTGATTCAGTTTCGTGAGTGGAGCCGTTCGTGAGAATAGCCGTGTCACCGAAGGATCGAGATCGACGAGAGTTATGGTACCGACATCAGTGTATTTCAAAATCTCTCTTACTGCCAATCCGTCCCCACCTCCGGCAACGAGTATCTTTTCATGCCTTCGTGCGAGTGTCATGGCGGGGTGGACGAGGGCTTCGTGATATCTATATTCGTCGAGAGAGTCGAACTGTAGAGCGCCGTTTATATAGAATCTTATCCTTCGGCCGTTTCTGGTGATCGTAAGGTGCTGATACGGAGTATCGGCCGAGTATATGATATCTCCTTCATAGAGTCTGTGTTCTATAAATGCGCTATATCTGCCCAGAGATACGAAGCCGATAGCTATGGCGATAGCGCTCGAAGCTATATAGAGTGGAATTCTCTTTCCCATACTCTCTCTGTATACATACCATATCATCGTGGCTACGAGGCAGTTCATGGCGCCGAAAAAGAGTCCGGTCTGCAGAGTCCCCAATTTCGGCAATAGTATCATGGGGAAGAGGAGAGAAGCGGCGAGAGCCCCTATATAGTCCAGGGTGAAGACATTCGATAGGTCGATTCTGAGGTCGCCGTTCTCTTTGAGCATTCGTACCACAAGAGGTATCTCCATACCTATCATCGTCCCTACTGCCAGGATATCGAGATATAGAAACGAGTCGTAGTTTTCCACAACGGCGAAGGCGTAGAAGAGTATGATGGGGCCGAAACCTCCGGCAAGAGCTATCCCCAGCTGAATCAGTACGAATGTACGGGCGAGGTCTGTGATAATGAAACGAGATAGCCACGCTCCGATACCCATGGAGCTCATGAAGAGCCCTATCACTATCGAAAACTGATAGATGGAGTCACCGAGCAGATAACTCGATATGGTTCCGGTGAGCAACTCGTAAACAAGTCCTCCAGTGGAGATGAGAAATGTGGATAGTAGTAGTGGTATCTCTTTGCGCATTATGGAAGGTGCTTCTCTAAAATCTCTCTTCCCACTTCGTCTCCTCTCCATTCGAAATAGCGGGTGGTGACCGGTCTCGTCAGTGTATCGCCGCGGAGACGATGATTCCCATCGCTATGACGATGGAGCCTACGACTATGCTCACTGCCACATTGCCCTCTTCGACGACCTTTTTGCTGATGGAGAAGTGTGTAATCTTCTCTATGATATAGAGTGCCACTATAAAGAGCATGAGTCCGAGCATACTATATACAGCCGTCGAGAGTATATATCCCAATCCAAGTTCGTTCATTCCGTATATCCTCCTGTCATTTACCGTGTCTGAATCCTCCGTGACCACCACTGGCGTGTCTGACGCTTTTGGAGACACACTCGCTATCCTGTAGTGCCGTATCGTTGTATGTGCCGTATGCCGCCACCAGTGTCAAGAGTGAAAACAGTACGAAAAATCTTCTAGTCATCATCTTCCGCTACCTCGTTCCATACTCTCTGACGATAGAAACTCGATGCCAGAAAATATATCGTTCCCGCGATGAACGATACCAAAAGCAGTATACCGAAATAGAGAGGTCTTATCACATTTTCCGATACGACCACTCTCGTCGTCACCATTCTGTGGTACTCCGGAGCCTCTATAGACAATCTGTACTCTCCCGGGGAGGGGACCTTCGTATATATCTGGCTCTCCCTGCTCCCTTCACTCCACCTCTCTCCCCCTTCGACACCGTGATAGTACTCCATATCTCTGCCACATTCGAAAATGACCGAACCGTTGAGGTCCGTCAGTGAGATATCGTAATATTGCCAGTCGTTGTTCAACCCGCTATCTATGGTTATCCGTAACAGATGGGATGGGTCGTCCACCATGATATTCATCTCTTTCCTGGCACCGGTGAAGCCTGTATCGGCTATGACTTTGCCGTTGTGAAAAAAGAGGATATACAAAGAGACGACGAGATAGAGGAGAGTGAACGGTATGGAGACGAAAGAGAGTCTCTTCAGCGTATCGTTGCGATATGGCTTGAGAGGGTGAAAGTCTCCCTCCTCGACACCTTTGATACCGAAGCTGTCGTATATCGGTCCGGCCTCTACATATCTGTTGAGGTTGTACTCTATCTCGTCCGGGCTCTTCTCCATCGAAAAACCGTACGGCGGGGCGATCGCTTCGGAGATGGTCACCCTGTCATCCTGCCTGGCTATATATGTCAACTCGCCCTGTACATAAGTGACATAGGCGAAATATCTTTCGTAGAATCGAAATACTCTGCCGGCGAACCGTACCTTCTCTTTAGTCTCCAGAGAGATCATCTTTTTGTCGGGAATATCTCTGTATCGTCTGGAAAATATCAGAACTCCGTTTTCATACGAGAGCCAGGCATAACCGTAGAGTGGAGAGTATAGCTGATACTCTATCCATGTATCCTCTCCCGTTCCGATACCCTTTCGACAGCTGTATG
>Ga0256913_10000200_pt1 | contig 29221 bp, 25 predicted proteins | sample Axial_MatmetaG_FD_185970 | JGI IMG/M metagenome (GOLD analysis project Ga0256913, IMG submission 185970) | Deep-sea worm associated microbial mat communities from Axial Seamount, Juan de Fuca Ridge, Pacific Ocean - Axial_Mat | ecosystem: Environmental > Aquatic > Marine > Oceanic > Microbial... | reverse complement strand
GTACAATGGCAAGTGATTTTGATTACCGCTTCTCAAGTGAAGTGTTTGACACGGAATCTGGATTATCTTACTACAACTACAGATACTACAGTCCTGAGTTGGGAAGGTGGTTGAGTAGAGACCCGATAGGCTTAATAGATAAACTTGGTTTAATAGTTTGTTATTTGCCAGAGATAAAGGATCCGGCGTGCATGACGGATTGTCGTTTTGATTATCTAGTAGGTTTGGCAGTCGTTACAGGTATATATGGGGGAGGTGTTATTTCTTGTAATTTTAACCTATCTTGTCAGCTAATAGCTGCTTTCGTTTATGGAATATCAGTATTTGGGCTTGATTTAAAATATTCATACTGCAAGGCTCGGTGTGGTTGTATCAAACCTGAACCTTATTATGAATGTCATGGCTGCAAGATACGTGGTCTATTATAACACCAGGCGAATAGCAGGATTTAAAAAGAAAGGATTCAATAATGCAAAAACTAAAATTACTTTTAAAATCTTATAGCATTTTTATTCAATATATGATGGTATTAGGGTATCTTATATTTAATATTATTATTAGACCTCTTATAAAAGTAAATTGGCACTCAACTGTTTATACAGCATTTCTTTTTTTAAGTTTTGCATTTATACTTATTTCTAACAGCTTTTATGAACTTTTTACAAAAGTTAAAGAAATGGAAAATAAAATTAAAGAGATGGATAATAAAATTAAAGAGATGGAAGCACGAACGGAATCAGATTAACTTTGATTAATACTTTCACCGCTTTCTGATGACCGATCTACTCGACCGAAGGAAAAACTAGGGGACAGGTAGATTGTTCATCCTGCTGATTTATCTCAGGAGATTTGAAAATTTCAATTTCTGAATTAATTTACAATAACAGCAAAAAATCAATCACAAAGGTAATAAAATGGGATGCCGGAAATTACAGGTAAATGATTATTTCATAATGGCGGGTTCCGCATCCGGCACGGATGTCCCGTATTACGCACTCGCAGACGCGAATAAAAACATCACAGAAGAAAATCCGGCAAAATCCGGGGACAGGTTGATTATTCATTGATGCCCAATCGATAAAGGGAATCCAGGAATCCAGGGAACGGAATCCAGGAATCCAGGGAATCCTGGAGACAGGTTGATTATTCATCCTGGTGATTTATCTGAAGATATTTGAAATTTTCAATTGCGGTATTAATTTACAACAACAGCAAAAAATCAATCACAAAGGTAATTAAATGGGATGCCGAGAATTACAGGTAAATGATTATAATCAACCTGTTCCTGAATTTTATTCTGATACACATTTAAATTTCACATCAGGAGGAGGCGGGCGAGATAATCCTCCACCTTTAGATTTCTTAATAATATTCCAACCTCCTGGTTGGAATATTCCATAGAATAGAGAAATAAACATGAAAAAAAATAAATATATAACACTACTCATTATATCATTAGTGTTGATTATAGTATTATTCTTGAATTTTCAACGAAAGTTACCTCATAGAATATCATTAGACAAGTCAAATGAGTTTTTATATTTTTCGAAAGATATAGCATTGAGAAAGCAATTATTTAAAGTAAAAAATGTTGTTTTGAATCACAAACTACCAAAGGAACTACAATGTAAATCAGTTAATTTTTCACTTGTAAAATCTCATTATGATAGTTTTCCTGATTATAAATGTCAAACAGGAGATGTTGTGAATAGTATTCTAGTGGATAATATTATCGTAATAAACATTAAAAATAGTATTATTTACGGTGTTTTTAGAAAAAAGAATAAATATTATTTCTCATATAATATCACCACTTCTCAAAATATTATTTACACCTCATTAAGCAAATTATGCACTTACTTGAAAAAGAATAATATTAATTACACTCCTGTTCTAGCTAATGATTTTTTTAAAAAGAGCCATCCGGGTACAGGTTGATTATTCACCTTGCTTCCAAATGGATCTGATATAATGATTCTTTAAGGTTAAAATTATTCATATGAAATTCCAGAAACAATTAAGATTCTTATTATTATTTGCAATTGTCATAGTGATTTCATTTTTTGCCTGGCAATTTGGTTATAAGCCTCTCATCCGATTTTTATTTGGAAGTTCCCACGCAACAGGTCTTGGCTATCGAAGAGTCATCAATATTGTAAATATTCGTACAGCATTAATGCAATATAAACAACGGAATGGCCATTATCCTAAGAGATTATCTGATTTATTCCCTAATTATATAAAGAATATTGAAATACTATACGGACCTGGAATAGGCATTAATAATGACTGGGAAAAAAAGCATAGGAGTTTTGTTAATGCCGAAAAACATTTCGATAAAAATTTTGCTTATTTTTATTTTGGAGATAATACAGACATGACTTTATGTGAAAAACCTGGTATTTGGAAGAAAGACAAGCAGATTGCTCCAGATATATTATGTATATTATTTCCAGATGGAAGTGTTAAGGTGTGTAATTTGCTAAAAAGAAAAGAATTAGGTTTAGAGGCAATGCTTCAAGAAAGATTAAACCAATTCAATTCTTCCGACACGAATGACGCCACAGACAAAAAAGAAGGCGAAATTTATTGACAGAACCGAGTTCAGAATATTACTGTGAAGTTTTCTGAATTATATTATTTTTTCTGCAAATTGAATAAGTGAGTCAACCGCTAAATCATAATCTTTATCTTTAAGTACTCCAAAGCCATAAGTTACAAAGCAAGTTTTTACCTTTGCATGTCTTCCTGATTCCATATCTGTATAATTATCGCCTACCATCCAGGATTTTTCCGGCAGAGTTGAAGTTCTGTGCATTACTTCTTCGAGCATATCAGGAGCAGGTTTTAATGCAAAAGTATCTGATGCTCCAAGTATTTCATCAAAAAATATGTCCATTTTTAAATGTTTTAAAATAGCAACACACGAATCATGAGGCTTATTTGTTACAACTGCTGTTTTATTATTGTTTTCTTTTAATCTTTTAAGACCGTCTAATACACCAGGATACGGCGCAGTATGTTCAAACATATGTTCAGTATAATATTTTCTCATCAAAGTTAAAGCCTCCGATAAAGGAATATCTGCTCCCTGAAGAGATCTTTCAGCAAGTTTTTCAGCTCCATTTCCTATATATGATGATACTGTTGAGAGGTCAAGAGGCTGCATTCCATAATCAGCTCTCATAAGATTAACTCCAGTTCTGAGGTCTTCTCTTGAGTCAATTAGAGTACCGTCAAGGTCGAATATGATTAAAGCTTTATCCATTGTTTTTCCTTTTATATTTCACTTCTGTACTGTAAATTTTTCAAACTGTTTTAAATCTTTAGGTTCTACTGCAGCTATAATATCAGCATCGCCCGTGTCTTCATATTTTAACGATAAAACATTCCCAACTCTGTGCAACCTGGAAATAATATCATACCGGTCCAGTGGCACTTTTAAATGCAAGGTAATTGAAGAAATGCTGATTTTTTCATCAATGCGTTTTGTCAGTAAATCAATTCCTGTTCCTTTTCCTGCTGATACAAAAAGAGCTCCTGGAGTGGATGCTTCCAGACGGGCTTTTAAAACAGGATCATCAAGCAGGTCTGCTTTATTATATACTGTAATAACTTCTTTATCTTCCGCACCGAGCTCCTGAAGCACTTCAATAGTTACTTTCCGGTGATCTTCCAGGTATCTGCTGGATACATCTAATACAAGAATTATAAAATCAGCTAAAACAGCTTCCTCAAGTGTGGATTTGAAAGCTTCAACTAGTGAATGAGGCAATTTCCTTACAAAACCCACGGTATCTGTTAAAAGAATTTCTCTGCCGGATGGAAGTTTTACCCGCCTGGTGGTTGGATCTAATGTTGCAAATAATTTATCTTCAACTAATACATCTGCACCAGATATTGCCCGCATAAGTGTCGATTTGCCAGCATTTGTATAACCTACGATGGCAGCATGATGAACTGTAGAAACAGCTCTTTTTTTTCTTTGTGTAATTCGTTTTTTTTCTACTTCTATTATTTCTTTTTTTAATTTTGATATACGCTTTTGAACAAGTCGTCTGTCAACTTCAATTTGTTTTTCTCCTTCTCCGCGGGTTCCTTTTGCTCCGCCTTGCTGACGGGAGAGATGGGTCCAGGCACGGGTCAGGCGTGGCAGGGAGTATTGCATCCGTGCAAGTTCAACCTGCAGTATTGCTTCTCTGGTTGTTGCTCGTGCCGCAAAAATATCAAGAATAACTTCCTGACGGTCAATCACACAAATTTTTGTAAGTTTTTCCCAGTTTCTCTGTTGTGAGGGGGCAAGTTCGCAGTCAAATATTAAACAGTCAGCTTCCATATCTTTCAGTTGTTGATTTATTTCTTCAGCCTTTCCCGATCCTATATAAAATTTAGGTTGAGGCATTCTTAAAGAAACAATGATGTCGCCTATAACTGGCACTCCCATCGTATTTACCAGTTCATTTAACTCATAAATATGCTCCCTGACAACTTCAGGTGGAATATGCGGTTCCTGTACTGCTACAAGAACCGCTCTTTCGACAAGTTTTCTATTGTCTTTTTCGGTTTCAATCATTCAGTTGGAACTCTTTCTACTGTTTTTTTGGTCTGAGTTGAGGAAATAATACTACATCCCTGATTGATTCAGCTCCTGTCAGCATCATTATAAGTCTGTCAATTCCTATTCCCATTCCACCTGCAGGAGGCATACCATGTTCCAGGGCAGTCAGAAAATCTTCATCTATTACATCACTTAATTCAGCATCAGAACCGCGTTCTTTAAGTTGCTCTTCAAATCGTCTGCGCTGCTCTATAGGATCATTTAATTCAGAATAACCCGGGGCAATTTCCTGTCCGTTAATTTCAAGTTCAAAAACATCAACAAATCTGGGATCATCATCACAAGTTTTTGCAAGAGGGACAAGTTGAGCAGGGAGTCTTGTTACAAAAGTAGGTTGTATCAGAGTTGATTCAATAAGTTTCTCATAAACTTCATTCGTAACTTCAAAGTCAAGAGTATTTTTGTCTACTTTTAAACCCATGTCTACTGCTCGGCTGACTCGTTCCTCAAAAGAGATATCAAACCAGTCAGCTCCAGCTTTTTCACATACAAGCTCGGAATAGGATACCCTGCGCCATGGTCTGGTCAGATTTATAATTTTATCCTCGCTGTGTTTGATTTCTAAAGTTCCAAAAACATTCATTGCAACTGTAGTTATTAATTCTTCTACAAGATTCATCATTGTATTACAATTGCCGTATGCCTGGTAGATTTCAATCATTGTAAATTCCGGATTATGGCGCCTGGACATTCCTTCATTACGAAAGTTTCTATTTAATTCAAATATCTTTTCAAAACCGCCTACAAGAAGCCTTTTTAAATACAATTCCGGAGCTATTCTCATATACATTTTTGTATGGAGTGCTTCATAATATGTTTCGAAAGGTTTAGCTGCAGCTCCGCCTGCAATTGGTTGTAACATTGGTGTTTCAACTTCTAGGAAATCTTTGTCCTCAAGAAATTTTCTAATTTCACGAATTATCTTAAAACGCTGCTGGAAAACATTTCTGCTTTCTTCATTAACAATAAGATCAAGGTACCTTTGCCTGTAAATCTGTTCTTTATCTGTTAATCCATGCCACTTTTCAGGTAATGACCTTAAAGATTTACTCAATAACTGATAGCTTGAAACTTTAACAGTTAATTCACCCATTTTTGTAATGAATAAAGTCCCGTCAATTCCGACGATATCTCCAATATCAAGTTTTTTGAAAGTTGCAAAATCCTCTTCCTGCATATCATTTTTTCTTACATAAATCTGCATTCTTCCTGAAGAATCTCGTATGTCTGCAAAAATCGATTTCCCCATAACCCTGAATGCTGTTATACGACCGGCAATTCTTGCATTTTGCGGCTCTTCAGTTTCTGCATTGAAATTTTTTCTGATTCTTTCAACCAGTGTTGTGTCAGGATATGCTCCACCGAATGGCTTCTCTCCCTTTTGAAGAATTTCATTCACTTTCCCCATGCGTTGTGCAAAAATATCTTCAGGTGGAACCTGCTGCTCATTAGATTTAATATCGCTATTTTTTTTATTCATGATTAATATATAACCTTATGTTTGTTATTTTTTAATAATTAAACAGATTTAAATGAGAATAACATATTTTCTCGATAAAGCAAATAAAAGTATGCAATTAAGATTCAAGAAGTTATTTTTTATGGAAACTATAAAGGCAAGCTGAATAGTGAAAATTATTTTTCTTTAAATACCGGACTAGGATCATCTTCTACAAAGTCCTGACCCTGAATCGCCTTACGACCACCGGCAACAGTCACCATGCCCTGTTTTTCATCAACTACAATGCGTGGGTTAATACTGTTTGATCTTGCATAATATTGATGCTCTTGAAGACGAGTATTCAAATCATAAACATAATAAGAAAAAACCTTAGGACTAATCTGAATAAGAATATGAACCAGACTCAGTCCATCTATTTGACATTGTGGCGGTTTATTTCCAATATCAGGAGCAAGTCGTACCACTCCATAAACATATTTTTTATCTTCAATACATAACGCAAATAATTTTCTTTTATTATCATAAAAATTAAGTAATCTCACAGACCTGGTTTTTATTTGTTTCCCGGCATTTTTATTGAAAAGATCGGGTACTCCCACTTTCCTTTCCCATACACAAAAACCGTTGAAAATAAAGAAACTTTGAGTTTTCGATACATAGGTTGAAGATATTTGAGGATGCGAAAGAAGAGCCTTAACAGTGTAGCTTCCAGGTCGGCTGAAATGATACATCCTTGAAAGCGGAACAACCACATCTGTAGTTGCACCCGAATTAAGAACAATATTATTCATAGAGTTCAGTTTCGTGTTATATGGGCGAATGATCTCTCCATCAGGACCGTATATTTCAAAAGAGACATCACCTTTTAATTCAGGTATTTCTCCAAAAACTAAAGCACGACCACTGTAATTACGGATTGAAAGTTTTGCAAATACAGGTTCATGAACCAAATAGTTCTCTCTATTTAATTCAAGATTAATTCCAAATTGAGCTTTTAGCGCATTTGCACCTAATAAAGTAATTAATGCAAACAGCAATACATTGAATTTATGCCTGTATTTGAAATTTATAAAATTCATGGTATTAATTTCCGCGTTGAAGTCTAGTTGCAAGTTTTTCTGGCAGACCGGCAGCAATAATCTTGCCTTGAGCTTTACTGATATCATATTCAAGCCTGAACCTTGTGATCTTAGACTCGTCACTGTCATAAATTGCAAAAGATGCGACTGGATCCCTATTTCTCGCTTGTCCAACGCTTCCAACATTTATTAGGTATTTCCACCCATTTTCCATGAAAATATCAACAGATTCCGGTAATGGTTTATCTTCTTCGTGTAAGGGGTTTCTCCACTCTTCTATCTCAGAAATAGGATTTTCTCCACCCATTGTTAATGGTTTCTTTGAAAATGCAATTGGAACATGTGAATGCCCGCAAAAACAGAGCTGTGTGAATTGATACGAAAAATTGTCTGCAGCATGATGCGGATCAAAAATATAACCCCATGCATCCGGCGAATCCAATGTCGCATGCACAATAGTGATATTTGTTCCGCGAATTGTTTTTTTCATTGGCAAATTACGAAGCCAGTCAAGCTGTTCCGGTGCCAAATGAGATTTTGTCCATAATACAGCCTGCCTCGCATGAGGATTAAAACCAAGCATTTCTTCATCTTCAGACGATGCATATTCGTCATGGTTGCCTTTTACACAAGCAATTAGATCAAGATCCCTGATTTTTTCAAGGCACTCTGATGGATTTGCGTTGTACCCTACAATATCTCCAAGGCAAATATAACGCTCGACACCTTCAGTTTTGCAACGGTCGAGTACTACATCCAAAGCCTCTAAATTTGCGTGAATATCACTTAAAATAGCATATTTCATAAAAATAATTACCTGTCCCAAAAATTTCAAAAAAAGCTCAAATTCCAACAACGAGAAACAAGAATATTTCCCACTTAAACCTATAATATAACGCAGGTTTAAAAAGATTCTAATTAAAAAAGGAAAAAATCAGTTAACTTTAATTAGAGATGATACAATATCTTCTGGTAATTTATCTTTTCCACTTAAAAAAACCAGTTCAATCATGAAAGATACAGCTACAACTTCCGCCTCTAATTTTTCAACCAATGCGATTGCAGCCGCAGCAGTTCCGCCTGTTGCAAGGAGGTCATCAACTATCACTACTTTATCGCCCTTGGATACTGCATCAGTATGTAATTCTATCGTAGCAGTGCCATACTCCAGAGAATACGACTTTTCAATTGTTTTATATGGAAGTTTTCCCTTTTTTCTAATTGGGACAAATGCACAATTTAATTCAAGAGCCATTGCTGCTCCGAAAATAAAGCCCCGGGACTCAATTCCGGCAATCGCATCAATTTGCTTGTTTCTGTATGGAGCACACATCATGTCTATAACAGTTTTAAATGCTTCAGGTGACTGAAGTACAGGAGTGATATCTTTAAAAATAATTCCTTTCTCAGGAAAATCAGGAATATCTCTGATTATTGCCTCAATCTCTTTTAATTGCATTTTTATCTCCTTCTTAAGATCTTTTTTTGTATAATTATTTGATTTATGACTAAATATACATTTATGCCTAATAAATACAAATACTCTAGGATTAAAATAAGTTGGATATTCTAAAAATATGGGTAGTGTAAGCTGGGCGGCATAATATACTGGCACGACTATAAAAATCGGAATTATGCTTTCAGAACTTTTTTGAAATAAATCTTTTCTCTATTAAATTCCTTCCGGTAGTCTGCTGAATTTTTTCATTTTTTGTTCTTTTTAATTCAATGACTCCTGTGGTTGTTATTTATGCATATATGGTGAATATTTAAATTATTGTTTGTTGTTATCTTCAAATATTTTTTTTATATCTGCAGATGAAAGGTATTTCCACGATCCTTTAGGAAGTGACCCCAGCTGTAGAGAGCCGATTGACAGGCGTCTAAGCAGTTTTACCTTTCCGTCAAGTGAAGATATTATGCGCCTGATTTCCCTTTTTTTACCTTCTTTCATTATAAATATATATTCACATTTCCTTTTAAGTCTTGATACAGATTCAGCTCTTAAAATTTCCTTGTCATTATAGACCCCTTTTAATATCTTCTTTTCCGCATTGTCAGGAAGCGGTGAAGCTGTTACTACAAGATATTTCTTTTTGATTTCAAACCGTGGGTGCATAATTTTTTCAGCAAAATCTCCATCATCTGTTATAATAAGGAGACCTTCACTGTTCGCATCAAGTCTGCCTACTGAAAAAAGTCTTCTGCCTGGTATTTGAACGAGGTCATAAATAGTCTTTTCAGCATAAGGATCTGAGTTTGTACAAACAAATCCAGGTGGTTTGTTAAGCATAATATAGCATTTATCTTTGTTTAATGTTGCCTTTTTACCATTAAAAATAACAGTATCATCTTCATTTACCTTTACGCCTTGTTCTAGAACTTGTTTGCCATTGACTTTGATGCGTCCTTCGGTGATAAGCTCTTCAGCTTTTCTTCGAGATGCAATACCTGCCTTCGCCAGAAATTTTGAAAGCCTCATTGGAAATTCATTTATTGCCGGTGTTGTTCTGATTGTTTTTCTGTTATTTTTCTTTTTCAATTATAATTCTCCTTGAAGATTCATTTAAATGCTGAAATTTTATATGTATAGTATCTTCAGGCAGAATGTCAGCAATCCGCTCCGGCCATTCGATTAAAGAAACTGCATTATTATTATCAAGAAATTCATCAATGCCGAAAGCAAATGCGGCATTGGAATCTTTAATACGGTATAAGTCTAAATGGTATAATGTACAAAGCTCTGTGTTGTCTTTTTGAGTTATTTTGTACTCCTGGGCAATCGTAAAAGTCGGACTAGGCATATATCCAGTGACTCCTAATGCGGATGCAAATGCTCTTGCAAAGATAGATTTTCCTGCACCGAGTGCCCCGTGTAGTGCGATAATTCCAGGGGTTGCTTTTTCAGCTATGGATATTGCCAGTTGTTCTGTTTCTTTCTCTGAATTACTTATCAATTCTTTTTTTATTACTTCATTCATTATTTTTTCTACCAGCTTCCTGTTCCTCTAATCCTTTTCTATATTCTTCCTCTAAAATATCACCCATTCTTCGCCAGTCAAATTTGTTTTTTACTAATTTTCTACCGTATTTGCCCATAGTTTTCAGATCATCCGGACTTTTTAATAATTTTAATGCAAAATTGGCAACCTGTCTGTAATTCTCAGGTTCTGCAATATATCCACTTTTGCCATGAATTATGACTTCCGGAGAGCCGTCAAGATCAAATGCTATTGCTGGTTTTCCGCTTGCAAGTGACTGCACTACTGTTCTAGGTAGCCCTTCTCTAAGGGAAAGGTGAAGCATTAAATCAGAAACCGCAATGTATTTATACACATCCGCAGGAGGGACTAAACCGCTGAAAACAAACTTTAAACCGGCTTTTTCTGTTTTTACTTTGATTTCATCGTACATAATCCCATTGCCGACTACAAGGAAATAGACATTATCCAGGGATTTTGAGATGATTTCTGCAGCAGGAAGAAGATATTCATAACCTTTTAACGGAAATAGACGGGCTACTGTGATAATTACATTTGCATTTTTCGGAATTTGCAGCTTTTCCCTTAATGCAGTTATTTCTGAAATATCGGGATTTAAATATCTTTCCAGTTCCATTCCACTGTATACGGTTTTATATTTTTCTGGAGCCGCTATCCGGGCATCTATACACTGCTGAATCATTGCATCTGCTACTGCAAAAATTTTATGACATCTTACTGCAGCCCACCTTTCCGCAGTTTTATATATAAAATTTTTCCATTTTTTCTCGTACCTGTGAAATGCCTGACCATGTACAGTATGGCAGATAAAGGGAACTTTTACTTTATATGCTGCAGCTCTGCCGATAATCCCCGCTTTTGAACTGTGAGTATGTACTACATCAGGAGTTAGGTCTTTTAAAATTTTTTTCAGACTGAAGTACGCTTGTAAATCCTTTAGAGGTGAAAGATTTCTTACAAGTTCAGGACATGAAATTATTTTTAAATTTGAGAATTTCTTGTTTTTAAGAAGTTCTCCTTCCGGTCCTGACGATTCTCCGGTCACTAAAAAAACTTTATGACCTTTTTCTATATGATCAATTATTGTTAGCAAAGTATTTTCCTGAGCTCCGCCAACAATCATTCTTGTAATTATATGACATATTATAAGTTTTTTATTATCAGGCGATTTCAACAATATCTCCAAAAATATCAAAGGATTTTAATTTACAATAAAAAGTACTACGAACTACTATCTTATCATAAATATCAGTTTTTTCTATAAAAAACTCTTGTAATAGAGCGTTTTTTTTGTTACAATGGCAATAGATATGCTAATGAATATGTCAGTATTGTTTTTTAAAGAAACCATATAAAAAAGATGAGGTGTCAAATGAATATCAAATTAAATCGCAATGTAAATAGGTTTTCCCTCATTGAAATACTTATGGTACTGGTAATTTTAAGTGTTCTTTTTGCAATTATGATGCCGTCACTACATAAGGCGAAAGTTTATGCTAAGTATGTAAGATGGTATGCTTTTAATAGAAACTGCAGTAATGATCCTAATTGTGTTATTAATTTTAATTTCCAGGGAACGGGGAAGACTTTTTCTCAGCCTCCACCAAAAGATATATTAGTGAATTCCGCTGCCGGTGCTGATGTAGAAGGTTTTTCACCTCAATTTTATAACGGTTATCTGATGAATAAAGATGGTGGTCCACACAATCTTGAGTGGGTCAGAGCTGGGCGGTTTGGTGAGTTTAAATGGGCTTTGCGTTTCAATGGATCAGATACTTATGTAGTTGTTCCTACTACAAATGCAATTGATTTTACTCCATCTGATTCATTTACAATCTTATGTTGGGTTAAGTTTGATCGACTTCGTTTTGGGGATACCATTTTTTCAAAATCCTTATGGGGAATACCAATGGACTCTGAAGCTCAATATGACATGTATTATAATCCATTCAGCGGAGATGCAGGAAATGGTTCATTCGATGTTGATGTGTTTACTACCTGTGGCACATGGTTTACAAATCAAGTTGATTTTGAAAAAGCTGGGTGGGTGCATTTCGCGTTACGATATGAGGCTATAGGTTCTGATGCAAGTGGTAAATTAACTGGTAAAGTTACGGCATTTATTAACGGTAAATCTCTTGGCCCTTACATTGATACTACAGAAGATAATCCCAAAACTGGAACTGCAACTGGTTATGAGGGATGTATACATTATCATGTGCCGTTTATATTAGGTGGAGCAGGATGCAAACGCAAATATTATGATCCTAAAACCTTTAATAAAGATGATGAATCTCTACAGAATCAATGGTCAATACACTGGAATTTTCAAGGTTTAATGGATGAACTTTTACTTTATAAGCGTGCTTTAAGTGATAAAGAAATCGCAGGTTTTTATGAAATGGGAAAAGAATAAATAATTTATTTCAGTGGGGGTTTATATATTAGATGCGGGAGTGTAACTTTTGGGTTTACTCCCGCTGATAATTGGTGTTTACAAATATTTATCGATACCTTCCGCATATAAAACTTCTCCAAAATACATTCGGTGATAATCTTTTGCGGGATAATATTGCTCAATATCCGGACTTTGAAAGTTTTCAGGTTTGAAATCATCAAAATAGATCTGTTTACATTCAAATAGCAGTTCAGCTTCAACAAATGATGGAGCTGAAACTTTTTTTGATGCTTCTGTGGTTAAATTGGTTTTTGTAAGCTTATTGACATCTCGTCCCGAATTTTTTCCGCAGAAAGTAATATCTTCTTTAAAATTTTCAGGAAATGCAGAGATTGTAAACGAATCAAACTTTTCCATAAAAGAAAATGTATGCCTTGGGGGGCGGACTACCACCATTACAAAGGGTTTAAACCACATTGTACCAAAACTACCCCAGGCAATTGTCATGAAATTGAAATTTCTGGTTTTGAAATCTCCTGACGATAACAGCATCCATTGTTCCGCTAATAAGGAAAACGGTTGAATTTTTAATTTCGCAATATTTAGTTCAGTGCGTTTGGGTGTCATTTTTTATGACCTCCAGGTTTTTGTTCCGGCATGTTTTCAATAACAAAACGGCGTTGAAGCACGAGTTCATCTTCACAGTAAAATTCTATATTATACACGCCGGGTTCAGGAAATTTAAGACTTAAAAAGGTTATATTCATTTCTGTTACATCTACAGGTGATTTAACTCTTATTTCTCCCTTAGCTTCTGCAATTATTTCAGAGGTTTTTTCTCTGATAATTCTAATTGCTGAATGATAAAGCCCCTTGGCATTATCAAATGAAATAAATAAATTCATTTTTGGATGAACTGCGGGGAATTTCTTTGCATGAATACGGGAAAATAAACCAACAAGGGTTTTTTTCCCAGTGTGTCTGTCTTCAATTATTTCATCGCATACAATCATTGCTATGCCCATAGGCTTTGATAAGTTACTCATTTTTATTCCTGTTGTTAAAGAGTTCTTTTATATTTTTAAAATACCTTTTTCCATTTGCATGGCGTTCTAATTAATACTGTTTTTATTACTAAAGTTATCCCGATTGGATTAATGTATATTTCAATATAAGACATTTGTATTTCAGAGTCCGGACTACTAATCTAGTGTAATAGTAGGATAATTCAAATAATCCTAAGTGAAAATATTAAATTCAGGACTAAATTTATTTGCTTAAATGTTATTAGGTGTAATATTATCATTTTTAAGAATTCGTAAATTAAATAGAGAATCAAATATATATATGCCCTATATTAAAAAATGAAAAGAGTTTTTTATAAATAGTTAGTTTTGAATAAAGAAGCCAACAGAATCTACGGAAGAAAAATAGATGTTAAGATATTGTTATAGATGTGAAACTGAAGTCGAACTTATAGAAGATGAAGCAAGTAATGCGGGGTTGTGTTCTGTTTGTGGTACGGTCTTATTGCGTTCTGCAAGTAAATTACCTCCTGGTACAATGCTGAATGGATTTCAGATTATAGAAGAGATTGGCCGTGGTGGTATGGGGATTGTTTATCGAGCAAACCAATTGAATCTTGATCGTGAAGTCGCTGTTAAAGTTTTAGCCGACGATTTAGCAAATGATGAAGAATTTGTTGCTAATTTTTTTCGTGAGGCCCGTGCTGCTGCTAGTTTGAATCATCAGAATATTGTTCAGGTATATGATGCCGGAATGACCCCTGAGGGGATTTATTATTTTGTGATGGAACTTATTGATGGTGATACGATCGAACAAAAACTTGATCGTGAAGTTCGCCTTGAACCTGATGAAGCAGTTGAGATTGCGTTAAGAATTTCAGAGGCATTGAATTATGCCTGGAAAACCAAACAACTTACCCACGGAGACATAAAACCTGATAATATAATAATGAACCGTGACGGAAGCGTTAAACTTGCCGATTTAGGATTGGCTAAATGTGTACATGAGGAGTTTTCGGCATCTGGAATAATGGCAACCCCTCTTTATGCTCCGCCGGAAGTTATAAATAGCAAATATCATTTGATTGGTTTTCATTCAGATATGTATTCTCTTGGTGTAACATTGTTTCAGATGCTTGCAGGGACACCGCCTTTCCCCAATGATTCAACAGAGGTTGTTTTGGATAAACATTTGAATGAAACTCCTCCGTCATTACACAGCTACAACTCCAGACTTGCTGACGAACTGGTTGAATTAGTTAAAACTTTGCTTGAAAAAGACCCGGAATCAAGGCCGAAATCATGGCATGAGGTGTGTATTATTTTAGAACGGATTGAGAAGGCAGAGCTTGATCCTACCGAACATCCTTCCGAACAGCATAAAGTGTTTCGCGGTCCTCATCACAAGCATATTCGTGTAACTAATAATCAGTTTGCCCCCCATTCCTCAAAGAAAAAAGGAGGAATTGTCCAAAAAATAGTGATAATTGCTTCTGTGGTAGCTGTTATTTTCTGCTCTCTTATTCTCCTTGATAAAATTTTTAAAAATCTTGATAATGATAACACGACCGATAATATTGAAGATTTAGAAATTTCTGATTTAAATTTAACTGATGAAGATACAGTGATTTCAGATAAGGATCATTTTGAACATTTAAAGAAAAAACTTGATGGCATGCCGATAGACAATCAAGTTTTCGAGTTGGAAAATTTTATTCGTGAGAGAAAAAATAAAGCACCTCATGAGGCCGTTGAGCTCTTAATCGAACTAAAGAAAAAGTTGCGTGTCGCAGGAAATGAGAAAAAACTGAAAACTTTTGAGGATAGAGTTCAGCGTATGCGTGTATTTGCTGATGAGATTAAAGAAGGAGACTTTTCTAAAATTTCCGAAGTCCAACGACGGTTAAAGAATGTGGATAAGATGTTGGGACTAATACATTCAAAAGAATACTTGGCAGATAATAAATCTTTTGATCGTGAGTTAAGACATATAAAAGATATTCTGCAGGGGTATTGTAACGGTTATGAGAAGTTGCAGGCAGATAAGCGCAGGGCAGAACAGGATGCAAAACAACAAATTATAGATGCAGCTAGAGCTGTTGACGGATATTATGCAGTTTTAGCATCTTATTTGAAAAATAAGGATTTAACTCGGTTCAAAACTTCCCTAAAATCATGGATTGAGAGTCGTAAGGAATTACCGGAAGATTATAGAGAACGCGGAATCTTTTTTCTTAATGTTTTGGGTAATTTTAAAAGTATTTATGATTTAATTTTTAAAAATTCAAAAATTTTAATTGGGAAAAAGTTGCCTCCTCTTATTTGTCCTGAACGATATCGCGGATTTAAAGTAAAAAAGGTTTCTAAAGTAGGTATTGTCTTTGCTTCTTCAAAAGGTAAAGTTGTGATTGAGAAAAAGCTTAAATGGTCAAAATTGGGAACGAAGAGAATCATTGCTTTAATTTCGGAATTGTATTTAACAGGAGAATCTGGGATTACTAATGAAACCTTTAATTTTTTTATGATTTATACTTTATTAAAACAACCGGGCCTGATTGAGGAAATGTCTGATAAAATTAAATATCCTGATAAAAAATCAGCTTCCATTTGGGAAGGATTAGCATCCGATTTTAAAAATGCTGAACGGGAGTATACCGCATCACAACATTTCAGTAAATTAGTAAATATGTTTGAAAATGAAGATATAGCACATGCTACGGAGTATTACCATGAAGTGAAAAGAGAAATAGCTTCAACTGAATTTGAAAAACGCCACTTGCCTGAAATAAAAGCCCTCTCTGCTAGTTTATTTTCTTTATCTCCGGAAATGATGGCGGAAAAAGCAGTTGAAAAGTTTGCGCATATAGCGCCTTCTGCAGAAAATACTAGCGGTGTACTTGTCGCACAATCAAGATATTGGAATATTATTAATGATAAAGAAAGAGAAAAATTGAATTCATTTAAATCTGCCTGTTTGCTTAAACTGCTTTCCAGGCAGAGTTTGACTGAAAAGTATCATTGCGCTCCGTTTTATAAATGGAGTAGAGAAGCTGATGGATGTGCTTTGGCATATTTTAAATTTCTTGATAAAAGTGGTATTTTTTCAAATCGTCAGAATATTCGTTCCGCCTTTGAGTTGGCAGCATCGCTGCAGGTTGGAGATTGGAATAGTGTTAAAAAACTTTTTTCTTCTTTTTCTTTGAATACCGCAGGTAAAATTCTTAAAAATGATAAACATGCTCAATGGGGAGTCTCAATAGCTTTTGCGTATGGAGTTGTTGCCTACAGATTTGGGAAACCGAAAAAAGCTTTTGACGCTTTAAAATTTATTAAACAAGCTTTAAATAATAAAATTTCACCTGAATCGAAAGTATTATATACAATGGCTGCAATGGAGCTTGCCATGATCTTGGGAAGAAATAATATAGCATTGGATATTGGTAAGCAATATAAATATAAGGCCGGACCACTAATGGATTTGGAAACAAAGTTGGTAATGCTTTCATTTCTTGCATTGTTAGAATCTCAGGAAGTTAATGCAAAACGCATTGAAGATATATATTCTCATGTTTTAAGAAAAAATATGAAACTCCGCTCTGAGCATTTTGATGATAGAACCTGGTGTGATATTGCTCTTGAAATTTTAAAGGGTGATATTTCCATGCGCCGACTTAATGAACTTAAACAAACTAACTGCAAATATAAGGATATCGCGGTAAGAGTTCTTTTGGCTGCTTTTGCCAGAAATTTTTATCAAAACGGAGGATCTGATGAAAATAAGATTAGTCAGATTCTAAAAATAGCAGAAGATAATGTCGGAAATGGATTTTATGCGTCTTCAAGCAAAGCAAAACTGTTTCTGCTGAAAGGTGCTCTAACTGATAATGTATCAGATCTTCGAGATGTTTTTATTGAAGCAATGAAAGATGATTCAGTTTCAGGTGTATACTATTATCCTGAACAACTTGTTTTTCTAAATGTATGTGATTTTCTTGATGGTTTGTTTGATAAAGAAAAAACTATACATAATATTGAACAGTATTGTGCTGCGTCTTTATTGGCTCCTGATGCTTTTACTCATCTGTCTAAAATCCTTTTTGATGAAAAAAAGAGTAAAATAATAGGAAGAATGGTAAAAGATGGAGCATATTTTCAAGGGTTCGTTTGCGTAATATTAGGAAAAATGTTATATTACAAAGATAATGTTGCGGTTTCAGGTGGATTAAATGATATTTACCGCAGGAATGAAACACATTATTCTTGGTCTGAAAAAATGTTTATGAGAAATCTTAATAAAATAATTGAAAAATCGCAGTAATTAACCAATAGGCACTGTTATGGCAAAAATATTAATTGTAGATGATGAATTGAGTATAGTACAAGTTTTGAAGACATTATTGTCTAGAGATGGACATACTATTTCTACTGCATCTGATGGTGCAGAAGCTATGAAACTTTTGAAAGAACAGGTTTTTGATTTACTAATTACTGATATTCGTTTGCCGGAAATGGACGGAATTTCCTTACTGAAAAATGCTAGAGAGCTTCAGTCTCACCTGGCAGTAATTGTAATGACTGCTTATGCTAAAGTTGACAATGCTGTTGAGGCAATGAAAAACGGAGCTTTTGATTATGTAACTAAACCGTTTAAATTTGATGAGCTTCTTCTGACAGTTCAAAGAGCTTTATGTTATGAACAGGCATTGGCGGAAAATGAAGTTTTAAAGTCTTCGCTTGCTGCTCAACTCCATTTCTCTTGCCTGGTAGGGGATTCTGAACCTATGTTGAAAGTTTACCGCCTGGTTGAAAAAGTGGCACGAACGAACAGCACTGTTCTTGTTTCAGGTGAAAGTGGTACTGGCAAAGAGCTTGTTGCAAGAGCTGTACATTATGCAAGCCCACGCCGTGATAATCCATTTATAACTATTAATTGTACTGCATTGCCGGAGCCTTTGCTGGAATCTGAGCTGTTCGGGCATCTGAAAGGATCTTTTACTGGTGCTCATACTAATAAAAAAGGTTTGTTTGAAACTGCAGATGGAGGAAGTATTTTCCTCGATGAAATCGGCTCCATCCCTTTGAGTATGCAGATGAAGCTTCTTCGTGTACTGCAGGAAAAAGAAGTTAGGCGTGTCGGTTCGACTGAGGATGTTAAAATTGATGTTAGAGTGATTGCCGCTACTAATGAAAATCTTGAGGAGAAGATACTCTTAAAGCAATTTCGCGAAGATTTATATTACCGACTTTCTGTTATTCCGATAATTTTAGCTCCATTGAGGGAACGCAAAGACGATATTCCACAGCTTGTTTCTCATTTTCTATATTTGTTCAAGCGGGAGAATGGTTCTGAAATTGAAATAAGCTCAAAAGTATTGAATGCTTTTATGGCTTATGATTGGCCTGGAAATGTCCGTGAACTTGAAAATCTTGTAAAACGCCTTGCAACATTATGCGATGGAGATAGAATAACGATAGATGATTTACCTGATTATATTTTAAAAGGAGATGGATTTGATGCAGATAGCCCCGTTGATGGAAAAGACGGTATCCCATCTGCTTATTATGAAAGTACACTCTCATTAAAACAATTTCTTCGCAATATGGAGAAAATATATATAAAAAATACCATAAAAGAGTGTAACGGGGATAAAGAAAGAGCGGCAAAGCGCTTGAAGGTTAGTCTTGCAACGCTTTACCGGAAAATGTGAAAATTATAGAGATTTAGCAATTAAAGAAAGGAAAAAAAGATGCGTTTTACTACAATTGCAGGTGCAGTATTTTCAGGGATACTGGTCTTGATAATGACGGCATGTTCAAAACAGGACATGAAGAAAATTCAGGAATTAATGAAAAAAGAACTGCCTGAACCAAAATATATAATTACAGTTAACAGTATTGTTAAATATCCTAGAGCCAAAGAATTGGAAAAGGAAATTGATACTTTTACAGGGCGTAAAATCTGGGTTAATACTAATTCATTTATTCACGCTAAATCAATTGAAGAGATCAAGCTGATCCCTAGAGATAAGGAAGGAAATTTTTATGATTTGGAACTGAAATTATCGAATCATGGTAAATTAATCTGGATGCAGCTTAGTACTGCTTATTCGTATAAAAAATTGGCATTTGTTGTCGATGGTGTTTTTTATCGTTCTTTTATTCCTAAACCGATAAAAGAGGGAGATGATTATGCTTTAGTGGAAGGGCCATTTGATAAATATACAGCAGAGCAGTTGAAAAAATATGCAAAAACAAATTTTGAATACTTTAATCAAAGATAGAGAAAGATACAATTATGGGTGAAAAGATAGATGAAATGTTGGTCGCGGCGTCTGAAACTGACTCCCCGGAGGTTTTTAATAAATTACTGGAAAAAATAAAAGAAGATAAAGCTATTCTTAATTCTGATGATATAAAATCCGGATTGGATTTTCTTTTAGAAAGTTTTGGAGAATCGGTTGCTAAATCTAAAGCAAAAGCGATGTTTTGCCTGGATCTTGCAAAATTAGCTCCACCTTCTTCCGAAGCTTTGAGTTTCGCTTTACAGAGAGCTTTTAGTAAGCTTAACCCTACTTTATTGCCGAATTCTGAAATTATTAAGGCGACAGGGGTGAAAAAGAAACATATTACACCGGAAGTTGCTGCTGAGCGTTTTGAAGTTTTATGTAAATTAAAAAAAGGAATCAAGTTTTTTTCTCCTTCAGGGAGAATTATCGGGACGGTTCAGGAACTTGATGATTTAACTTCTGAAATTATTGTAACATGGGATAACGCAGGAAAGAAAAAGAATACAAAATCTTTAGAATCTGCATTGAAAGAATTTGTGTTTTTTAATGAACATAAAATTTTTGGAGAATTTGCTGCGAATATTTTTGGAATTACCGCAGAAGAGTGGCGAAATACACTGACTGAAATATTTATTTCTAACCCCAATGATAAAATTTTTGAGCAGATGTCCCAATATTTTGCCGGAGAAAAAGGCACTTCTCTTGAAGATTTTAAAAAGTGGTGGCAAGGTGAACCTCTGAATGAGAAGAAGTCTTTTGACAGGCATCCGTCTGAGGCAAGAACCATTCATGAACTCCACACTTTACTGTCTAATTATGAGGGTGAAGCGTTTACTGTCGAACAATATGAAAAAATCCCTCTTCTTTTTAAAAAACTGAAATCTGAAATGCCTAATAAAGACGCTATAAGTCTGGCTGAGTCAATGTTGATGCTTGAAAAATATATCCCAAAAGAGAAAATTGCAGGAATATGTTCTGAATTAAAACATAAACTTCCATTTTGGCCGGATTCTCCTGATGATGAATTCAATACGAAAATTTGGGCTGGCGTTGCTCTTAAATCGCTTTCTGATTTTGTCGATTTAACTGCAAGAGTCTTTTCTGAAGATTACATGATTCAATTATTACTTAAACTGCCTTTAAGATGTTGGAATAGTGCTGTATCTGCATTAGATAATGAAAAAGTATATAAAAAATTGATTGATACAGAAAAACTTTCTGCTGATGCTCTGATGTGGATCTGGAGAAATAGAAAATCATTGCCTCAAGAGGTTAAAGCTCTATTTGCTCCTGAAAAAATATCAAATGCAATTAATAAAGGTATTGATAATTCTGCAACTCAGGCATCAAAACTAAGAGATCTCTTTGTTCTAGATGTCGATTTTCATAAGTTTCTTGTCGAACTTGTGGAAGGTCATGAAATTGATATTTTGAGAGCTATTCAAACTTGCGATCCTCTCCGTCAGGATGAAAAACAGAGTATGCTCGTGAAGTTTTCAACTCAATCCAAAAAAATTAAAGAAATGCTTGAAAAAGGCGAAGGACGCAAAATGTTTGCTTCTCATCAGAAGCAACACAGGCAACAGCAACAGGAAGAGGAGGAAACTCTTACCTCTATTCGTTCTTTTAAACTTCTTTCAGCTGAACTTGAGGATGTTGTAAGAAAGCAAATTCCTGATAATTCCGCCGCAATTGCTCATGCTAGAAGTTATGGTGATTTAAGAGAAAATGCAGAATATAAAGCGGCAAAAGAGCGTCAGGCTTTTCTTCAAAAACGAAGAGGTGAACTTGAAATGGCTCTTAATACTCTCATCCCTACAAATTTTGCAGATGTAATTGTAAATGGAGTTTGTTCTCCCGGTTCTAAGATTACTCTTGAATATGATAAGGGAGCTGATGAAGTTTTTTATCTGCTTGGTGTATGGGATAGTGACCCTGATAAAAACTTTTTATCCAGTGTCAGCAGACTTGGGAAAATGCTGAAAAATAAGAAAATAGGTGAGGCTTTTGAAATGCCTGACGGGCGTAAAGCGAATATAAAAAATGTTGAGAAACTACCTGATGAAATGGTGCAGTTTCTAGCGGAAGAATAATTTCATGTGTGGAATTTCATGCATTGTATCAGAGAGGAAACTTCCGAATGGTACACTTGAATCATTCAGAGACTTTGCAGCCCATAGAGGACCTGATAGTGCAGGTCTTGCGAAGTTTCAGTCTGATTTTTCTTTTACTGATGAAGAGTCTGATTCCTATTTTATAGGGTTGGCGCATCGCAGATTATCTATTTTAGATTTGTCTGCTGCAGGAACTCAGCCGATGGTTTCAGATGATTCAAATTATATTATCTCTTATAATGGGGAAGTTTATAACTATCTTGAAATAAAAAATGAACTGGTGAGTCTCGGGTATGTTTTTAAAACTTCATGCGATACTGAAGTTGTACTCAATTCCTATATAGAGTGGGGAAATTCATGTTTTTCCAAGTTTAATGGTATGTGGGCTCTGGTTATTCTTGATAGAGTAAAAAAAAATCTTGTCGTATCAAGAGATAGATTGGGCATAAAGCCTCTCTATTATTCTGTAACCGAATCCGTTCTTGCCTTCGGGTCTGAAATTAAACAATTTAAGGCCTTGGAACCAATATTTTCATTCTCTCCAAACTCAAAAGCTTGTGTGGCGTATCTTGTAAATGGTTATGAGATTCCTCCGGAAACTTTTGTTGAAGGGATAAATGTTTTCCCTGCCGCTTCTTATGCTGAAATACCTTTGAATAAAGATAAAATAAGAAGAATATCAACTGAAAAATATTGGGACCCGCATTCAATTCAGTATGAAAAGATTTCTTCACAGAGCGCTATTGAAAAACTTAATTATTTTTTTAAGAATGCAGTAAAACTGCGTTTGCGTTCCGATGTTCCGGTGGGAACTTGTCTTTCCGGAGGTCTGGATTCTTCTTCTATCTTTATGCAGATGGCTTCTTTAAATCCAGATGCTTCGCTTACAGCTTTTTCTGCGTGCTTTGATGATGCATTTGCTGATGAAAGACCTTATATGAATATGGTTATAAGTGCTGTCTCTGATTGTTCTCAAAAAAAAGTCTTTCCTGATGCGGATGAGTTTACAGAAGATTTTTCAAAATTCCTTTATCAGCATGATGAACCAGTTGGAAGTGCTAGCATATATGCTCAGTATCTTGTCATGAAAGAAGCTAGAAAAAATAATGTGCCAGTCCTTTTAGACGGCCAGGGCGGAGATGAACTTTTTTCAGGGTACTGGCAGACTTATTTTCTTCTGCTTGACTCATTTAAAAAACAAGCATCATATTTTAACCTCTTTAAACATCTGGCAGGCGCTGTGCTGCCTGGCGGTAATCAAATATTGATTTCTGAAATATTTTCAGGCCTTTCTGAGTATAGAAAAAGAGCTGGGATGAAATTTTCGTACACAATTAAACAGGAACTTTTAGATTCTTTTGCTACTGGACGAGAAGTTTATGATGCAGTTCGAAAAATGACACCACAGCAGTACCGTATACACGAACTTGTCAATCTGCGTTTGCCTCGCTTGCTAAAATGGGAAGACCGTAATTCTATGGCTTTTTCAATAGAATCAAGAGTCCCATTTCTTGATATTAATTTATTGGAGTTTGTTCTTTCCTTAAATCCTGAATTAAATATGCATGCAGGGTGGACAAAATATCTGTTCCGTAAGTCAGCATCCGACTATTTACCAAAAAAAATATGCTGGCGCAAAGATAAAAAAGGCTTTGAAACTCCACAGAGTAAGTGGATGAAAAAAGGTAGATTTCATAACTTTTTAATAGATTGGGCTCAGAAAAACGAACACCCTGCTGCTGAATATATAGATACCAATTTTAAATCCATTTACAATTCTTTAGTCACCGGTACTTTTGATTCAAATGCTCTTTTTAGGTTATTCTGTTTGGATCAATGGCTGCTTACTATCGCTTGAGGCTTTTTATGGATAATGATACTTTAGAAAAAAAAATCAAAGAAGCAAACCGGGCAGTTTATAATAATAAGTCTGTCGAAGAGTATAACCGCAATGAAAGTATTTTTAATCCTGCAAGGCAACGGGCTGTCAGAAAGGTTTTTCAGGCAGCAGTAGATCATAGAAAAGGCAAGAATGATAATTTTCTTGATGTAGGAACAGGTACGGGGCATATTTTACCTATTGCTAATGAATTTTATGAAAATATTTTTGCTTGTGATATAAGTGAAAATATGCTTATTCAAATACAGGATAACTTTCCTTTCTGTTCCTTTTTTGCTTCAGATGCAGAAAATCTGCCGGTAGAAGATGATTCAATGAATTTCGTTAGCTGTTATGCGATGCTTCATCATTTACTAAAGCATGATAAAGTATTTAATGAATGTTATCGGGTTTTAAAACCTGGAGGTATTCTTTATACTGACCATGATCCTAATTATTTTTTTAATCGTTTCTATCATATTTTTTATAGACTTAAACATAAAAATAAACCTGGTTTTGGTTCTGATTTGGAAGAACTCGCTGAATATCATAATGCATATTCCTCCGGTATTAATCCTGAAGAACTTAAGCGGATTTTAAAAGAAATCGGATTTTCAAAAGTTAAAATTACATATAGGATGACGGATAAGACTAATTGGACAGGAATAAAAAAAATAGCAGTTCTATTATTAAAATTGACAGTTGCTGTTATTCCGGTAAAAATATTTTTTACTCATTTTTCCATAGTTGCTGAAAAATAAGCGTATCTGTATAAATATTCAATAAATTAATTTTACCGGATTTTATTTGCTTATTTGCTTTAAAACTGTAAACTGTCTTCAAGATAGATTTATTGAAAAATTCCTAATTGTTTTGCTTTAAATAAAAAATATTTATGTATCTTTTTTTATATTATAAAAATTCTATGAGATGCTATTGAAAGGAAATTATATTATGAGTAATATTGAAAATAGAAGTGATGAAAAATATTCCTGGGACCTTAAAATAATGTATTCTGATATTTCAGGCTGGGAAAAAGAGCTTGGAAAGGTTGATGATCTTCTTGAAGAATTTAATTCTTTTAAAGGGCGCCTCAATGAAAGTTCAGAAAATATTCTTCAGGCTTTTCAAGCATCAGATAAACTGTTTCTTGTACTTGAAAAAGTTTATACTTTTTCTCATCTTCTTTCTGATTTAGATATAGGAAATTCTGAAAACCTGGCTATTTATAATCGTGCTTGTGCAAAATATGCTGAAATCGCCGGAGCTACTGCATGGTTTGAACCAGAAATTCTTGCCATGCCTGAAAGTCTTATAAATTCTTATATCAACAGCACGAATCTGAAATTTTATAAACGCAGTTTACTTGAGATTCTCAGAGATAAACCACATACTCTGACCGCATCTGAAGAAAAAATTCTCGGTTTGGCTTCTGATGCTCTCGCTACCCCATCAAAAGTTTTTTCTGCCCTGAATAATGTTGATATTGTCTTCCCGGAAGTGCCGGACGGCTCTGGAGAAAAGGTGCAGTTGACTCACTCATTGTTTTCAAAATTACTGGAAAATAATGACCGTAGTATCAGAAAAACTGCTTTTGATGCAATGTATGATACATTTTCAAAGTATAAAAATACTTTAGCGACAACTCTTGAAGGATGCGTTAAAACTCATGTGCTTAATGCAGGTATCAGAAAATTCCCCTCCGCTCTGCAGGCATCTCTCCACAACGATAATGTGAATCTGGATGTTTATGATAATTTGATTGCTTCTGTTAGAAATAATCTCCCTGAATTTAAAAAATATATTCAGCTAAGATCTGAGATTTTAAAAATTGATGATATAAATATGTATGATCTGCATTGTCCGCTTATACAGGAAAAGGATGTGGATATCCCCTGGAATGAAGCTTGTTCTATGGTGGGAAATGCTGTAAAAGTTCTCGGTGAAGAATATCTTGATATTACACATAAAGCTTTTTCTTCAAGGTGGATTGATGTTTACGAACGCCCCGGTAAACGCTCCGGAGCTTACTCTAGCGGATGCTATGATTCCCCTCCGTATATTCTCATGAATTATAATGGAACTCTGAATGATGTCTTTACTCTTGCCCATGAACTTGGTCACTCCATGCACTCTTTCTATTCAAATAAACACCAGAAGTATCATTATGCGTCTTATAAAATATTTGTTGCAGAGGTGGCTTCAATTACAAATGAGCTTATTCTTCATGATTATCTGATGAAATCTACGGATGATGCATCTTTTAAATTAACTCTTCTCAATCATCTGGCAAATGAAATCAGAGGCACTGTCTACAGACAGACTATGTTTGCCGAATTTGAAAAGAATATTCATGCGGATTTAGAACTGGGAATCCCTCTGACTGCAGATTCTCTATCGGAAAAATATTATAAACTTAATGCCGAATATTATCCGGGTATAAAAAATCCGGACGAAAAAATTATGATGGAATGGGCGAGAATTCCTCACTTTTATTATAATTTCTATGTCTATAAATATGCAACAGGTTTTTCCGCAGCCGCCGCACTTGCTAAAGGTATTTTATCAGGAAATCGCAATAAAATTGATGCTTATCTCAACTTTCTGAAAGCCGGTTCAACTAAAGATGTACTCGATATTCTGAAAGATGCAGGTGTTGATTTATCTACACCTGCACCGGTAGATGATGCCCTGAAATTTTTTAAAGAGATTGTTGAACAGATAGCAGAAGAAACTGGTGTTTCTGCAGAATGTAAATAAATTCAGGGCAGGGAATAGAGGAATCCGGGGGGGCAGGCTGATTATTTATTTTATATCTCCAACATTGCTCCATTTACCCTTAACCATTCTTTTCTATCTAAATAATCGGGCATTACTCTCTGCATAAGGTTCCAGAACTCTTTTGAGTGGTCGTGATGTATGCGGTGACATAGTTCATGTGCCACTACATAATCAACAATAGAAATCGGAGCGATTATGATCCGCCAGTTGAAGTTGATTATACCTTGACTTGTACAGCTTCCCCAGCGTTGTTTAAGTGATTTTACTTTGATGACTTTGTATGATGTTCCTATACTGTCTTTTAGTCGTTTAACACGCTCTATCAGCTTTTTTTCAGCGTGTAGCATGAACCACTGGTGCAGTTGTCGTTTGACAGTCTCTTCTGTATCTTTTGTGTCTTTCGAAATGCAGACTATAAATCTTCCGTTTTTTAATGCGACACTTTCGGTTTTCGCATATATTACTTTAAGTCTGTAGTTTCTTCCAAGATATGTAATTGCTTCACCACTTATAAATTCCTTAGGCTTATGTGGATATTTGACTTCCTTGTTAAATTTAATTTTGCTTAGTATCCACGGTGTTTTGTGTTTGATTATATCTTCAATTTTATTTTTCTGTAAATCTGCAGGAACAATAATGGATACTTCATTGCTAGGCGACACTTGAAGAGAAGCCGTTTTTCGCCTTTCTCTCCTGATAATTTTATAATTGAACATATTTGTATTAACTGTTTCCACCGAATTCTACCCTTGCTAATTCCAAATATCTGTCTATTATTCTGTTTCTAACGGCATTGTCTTTTACGGTTCTTATTAAAGCCCGTTTAATTTCACGCCTTAATGCTTTTACTTCGTCATCTTTTCTGAAGAACTCCACGATTGCGGTTTTTTCTTTTATTATGTCGAATATACTTTCAGTTATCTCCACCATTTCATTCTGTTCATCTTCACTTGGTGTCTCTTTCCCAGTTTCAGCTTTCAAGATGTTATAGAAGGCGTATTCCTGCTTGCTCAAGTTTAACTTTTCTGCTTTTAATTCTCTACTTCCCTCAAGGCAATCCATGCGTATATTTTTTAATTCCAGAATCAGTTGTTCCCATTTGCCGTGGTGTTTTTTCAGAATCTCTTTTAATCGCTCACTCAGTTTTTGATAATACTCAGGGTCTTTTTCTATATTTACGGTAATATGGTGTTTTATCGCATGTTCAATTTCACTTGCCTGGGCTTTTGGTGATTTCAGTGAACTCACATAAGGTTCAAACTTTTCTGAAATAAGATTTATCGGTGGAATCTTAGGGTCAACTCCCGTAGAATAGATATGTTCATTTATTAATTTTCTGACCTTTTCTCCACAGCCTGCGATATTCAACTGTTCATCTCTGTATCTGTTTCGAGCCGCAGTATTGATTTTTCCCAGCAGTTTCATATCAGAAATAAACGGGGCTACTTCTTTGTTTGGAATCATTATATCCATCGATTTCATAAACTTCTTGAAATCTATAATGAAATTGCCTCTCACCTGTTCATCTTCCAACTCTTCAATGCACTGCTCCAGTTCGTGTATATTCTGGAAATATGATAAAACCTTCTGGTGAAATGCTTCCAGTCTCGGCAATTCCTCTTTTATCGGCACTAACGCTCCCTGTATGTCCTCCGAAGAAAACACCTTCAACGCTTCATGCAGATAATCAGAGAGTCCATAATAATCCACAATATAACCACGACTCTTTCCATTTGCTGTTCTGTTTACTCTTGCTATTGCCTGCAGAAGATTATGGTCAAGTAATTTTCTGTCTAAATACATCACCTGTTCCACTGGTGCGTCAAAACCAGTTAAAAGCATATCTTTCACTATAAGAAAACTCAGCTGGTCTTCACTCATAGGTTTCTTGAATCGTTCAATATAGGTCTTGTGTTTACTGCTGTTTGTATGTTCAGCTATATGTGGCTTATCGTTATGGTCGCCTGAAATGATAACCGCTGATTCTGGTGCTCCTAATGCGTCAAGAGCGTGTTTATATCTGACAGCTGCTTCTCTGCTTGGAGTTACAATCTGTGCTTTGAACCCGTTCGGCTGAATATGTGTTTTGTAGTGTTCCAGAATATCCACTGCGATCATTTCGATACGCTTAGGAGCTTCCAGCACTGCCTGTTCTTTTCCGTATCTCTTCTTAATTTCAGCTTTTTCTTCTTCTGTTTTATCCTTGAAATAGACATCAAACAGTTTATCAAGAGAATCTCCAGTTACTTTGGTGTTTGACTCTCTTCCCTCGTACATTATCTGAAGTGTAGCACCGTCTTCAACCGACTGGTCTATCGTATATGTGTCAATATAAGAACCGAACTCGTTCTTTGTTTTCTGTGTTTTGATTAACGGTGTGCCTGTAAATGCTATTTTGGGGGCATTAGGAAGTGCAACATTAAGATTTACACCTAAAGCCGAGTAATGCCCTCTATGAGCTTCATCAATCAGCAGGACTATCTTCTCGCTGTCATTTAACAGTTCCATCTCTTCCATTTCTTCATTTGCGGCGAAGTTGCCATAAAATACAGCTTGCTCTTCTTTGCTAAGCACAG
>Ga0256913_10000199_pt1 | contig 29223 bp, 25 predicted proteins | sample Axial_MatmetaG_FD_185970 | JGI IMG/M metagenome (GOLD analysis project Ga0256913, IMG submission 185970) | Deep-sea worm associated microbial mat communities from Axial Seamount, Juan de Fuca Ridge, Pacific Ocean - Axial_Mat | ecosystem: Environmental > Aquatic > Marine > Oceanic > Microbial... | reverse complement strand
ATTTCTATCAGTAATATATCGTATATATCCATCCGTTGGATAACTTGGATTTGGGTTTGTTGCAGAAGCTACTACTTTATATCCATTAAAATTAGAAGCATCTATCTTTTCCCAGCCTAAAATAACGTTACCATTACTTAAGCGTTCTCCTGTTATAGTGCTTTCACTATTAGTTGGAATGATATCTTTTTCCATATATTTTAATTTAACTGCATTTCCCGGTACTTTTGTATTGTTATATAGCACGGTTATGCTAAAGTAATATTGCTCACCTTTTATTAGTTTATTGCTAAAATCATTACCAATATTTATTGATGTAGTATTTTTATTGGTAATGTATTTTATATATCCATCATTTGGATAACTGGGATTTGGATTTGTTGCAGAAGCTACTACTTTATATCCTGTAAATTTCTCATTACTAATTTTATCCCATGAAAGTGTAATGCTTCCATCTTCTAATCGCGTTCCTATAATAGTACTTGCCTTATAAGTAATGGCAGTAGGTGTAGGTGAAGGAGCAATGATTTTTTCTTTATATTCAGTTAAAATTGCATTGCTTGCCATAATTTTGTCGTTATACATTGCGGTAACACTAATATAATACTTTTCTTTATTGCTTAAAAAGCCTCCAAAATCTCCATCGTGATACTTAATAGTATTATCTATACTATATGATGTTTGATTTATATCTGTAATATATTCTAGATATCCATCTTCTGGGTATTTAGGAATAGCATTATTTTTAGAAATAACAATTTTATATCCTTGTAATTCACTATCTTCTATTTTATCCCAATTAACACTAATATACCCTTGCTCGCTTGTTGTCCTAATAATAGGCGCTTTATATGTTTTATTGTCGTTAAATATTTTTACAGCTTCCGTTGCTGAACTATTTAATACTTCTTTTATACTTTTTGTTACCAACTCACTGTCTTTGATATTGATACCTATTTCTTTTGCTTTCTCTTGGAAAATTTCTTTACCTGTTGAAATCCCTTTTATATCCGCATTTTCTTTATCTTTTAGTTCTCCTACAAGAAATACAAAGTTTACAGATTCAGGCTTTTCTATATCATTAATTTTTTCTTTCATTGAATTATAATCTTCTTTTATTCGTATTTCTGAAACAATTATGTAATTTGCTTCTGTTTCATCAATATATCCTAGCTCTACTGCTTTAGTAATAAGTAAGTCAATACAAGTTTCCACTTCAATTCCTATACAATTAACTTCTTTTAATAGAATCTTTCCATCCTCATTTAAGCTTTTAACTTCAATAACTTCTTTTTCTAAGTTAACTCCTAATTCAATAGATGGATTAATATCCAAAGAATATATTGCCGCTGTTTCATTTGATATTAATGCTGTAGCGCCATTAATATTAATAAAGGTAAATAAAGCAAAAACAATAGCGACTAGGGCTAATCCCGTAGTTATTAATGTTGGAACCCAATTAACTTGCTTAACTACTCTTTTTTGTTTTGTAGCTGTCTTTATTAATAATTTTGTTTTTTCTATTAAATCTTTAGATGGTTCTATTTCCATATTTTTATATATATTTAGTTTCTTATCAAGATTAAATGACATTATAATATACCTCCAAACTTTTCTTTAATTGTTGTTTTCCTTTACTAATACGCGATTTGACAGTTCCTAAGGAAATATTCATTACCTCAGCAATTTTGTTATACTGCATATCTTCAAAGTAAAAAAGAATGATAGGAATTCTATAATAATCTTTTAAGGTGTTTAAATTTCTAATAACGTCATTATGTTGCTCTTTATTAACTAGTATATTTTCGCAATTAGCTGTATGTGCCTTTTCAAGTCTTTGTACATATAATTCATCGTTCATTAGTGAAAATAGATTTTTTTGTTTCTTTTTCTTTCTATATTGATCTTTATATGTATTTACACAAACTTTATATAAAAAGTTTTTAAAATTTTTATATTTATATTTATGTATTTTTTTTATGATTTTAATCCAAGTCTCTTGAAATAAATCATCCGCTTCGAAATTGTTTCTTACCAAATTAAAACATAGCTTATATAACGGTTTTTTATACCTATCTATAAGTATATTAATTGATTCATCTTTCCCTGAAAGATATTCGTTAATTAAAATTTCATCCATTGCAAAATAACTCCTCTCATTATTTACAACGAAATTTTTATCAATTTGTTCGCAAATTATTGATTTTTTTTATAATTTACAAAAATTTCTAGTGTTCTTACTGCAGATCTTATGTCTGAAAAGACAGGCAATCCACCTTTTTCCATAATTGATACAAACTCATCATAGTACTCGCTTGCATTAACTGAAACAATTATTGGCTTATTATATTTTTTTGATAAGCTAACTACGATATTTGCCAAAGAGTCTTTATCATGACAAGTATCTGGTGTAGATTTTATATTTTCAACATGCGGAACAACTCCCACTAATACACTATCAACATTTTCATCTTGTAAAAAAGTTTCTATATATTGGCCGTATTTAACGTCGTCTGTCATTGGAGTTACATCAAGAATCCCTGTTTTTGTATTAACTAAACCACTTGTATTAATTTTATCTAATTTTTCTAAAGTTTTATTTGTTGGTTTGGCGATTTTTAATTTACCTAATTCATCAGAAGCTATAGTAGCTTCAAATCCTGCATTTAATACGCCTGCCACATTTACGCCATTTACCTCTTTATTAGCAAACATTGAAAATGTTTTTATACAATTCATATACATACTTGCATCTTCGACTAAAATAACATTAGCTTGCTTACATACAGCTTTAAATACTTCATAATCCCCTGTCATTGCAGCCGTATGGCTTTTAGCAGCTTTTGCTCCCGCTTCTGTTTTGCCCCCTTTATATACAATAATTGGTTTATTCGATTTCTTTGCCATTTCAAAGAATATTCTTCCTTCTATATTATCAAAACCCTCTACATACAAAGCAATTACTTCAATATTATCTTGAGTAAAAAATAGTGAAATCAAATCAGTTATTTTTACATCATATTTATTTCCAAAGCTAATAACAGCCTTAAATATCGGCGTATTTTGTAATTTATCCACAAGTGTAATTGCCATTCCCCCACTTTGTGATAATAACACCACATTACTTTTCTCATTTGAAGTTATGTGAAGTCGCTCTTCTTCAATAAAAAGAGAATTTATACCTATCGCATCATCACCTTTTCCATAATATATGCCCATACAATTAGGCCCAATAATCCTAATTTCTTCTTTTAGCGTTTTATCTAAATCTGCTTTAAATTTATCATATCCCATTTCAGAGGGAATACCTGGAATTAAAACTACTGATTTAGGTATATTGATTTTCATTTCCTCAAAAAAAGCAGGAATGTATTTTGCAGGTGCAGTATATATAGCTAGTTCTATTGTTTCATTTACTTCATCTATACTTTTATACAATTTATACTGTTTATTCCCAATTTTTACGCTACCGCCTTTTGGATTTATGCAATATAAGTCTTTTCTATTTAATTCATGTATTAAATGAGCAATTTCTTTTCCCATATTGTGTTTGTTTTCTTGTGAGCTAACACCTACTACTGCCACACCATTTGGTTTGAAAAAAGTTTCAAGATTGTTTGTGTTTATTTTTAACATATTTTCTTCTTTAACTGCTTTATCAAAAGAAATGTATCCATCTACTGCCACAAACCTACCTGTTTTTGAAAATACAAAAGGATTAAAATCAGCTTGAGTGATATAAAATGGAGTAGTTTCATTGTTTACTTTAGAGTAATGGTATGCAAGAGAACTTATTATCTCCACGCTATTTGCAATCATTTCAGCATTTTTTGTATGTCCTGTTTCAATATATTTATGCCTTATTTTAGTATTTTTTGTTAAATCAACGGCTTGTTCATATGTTAAAGGAGGTAGAATTAAATTAGCAGGATCATAGTACTTTGCAAAAAACTCTGCATCATCTCCACCTTTACTAAGCGTTATGACTGGACCAAATGCTCTATCACTTTTTATTCCAATAAGTAGTTCGTTTCCTAAACTATTTGTAAATTCAACAAACTCTACTATTAAAAACCCTTCTATATTTGGTTGATTATCTTTATCAAAATGAGAATTAACTTCTTCTCTCATTTTATCTATGACATATTGAACAAATATAGCATCATGCTTATTTACAATTTTTACGCCTCCTACTTTTTGCTTATGAATAACATCTTTGGATACTACTTTTATAACTACTTTTTCCCCATATGGTTGTAGCATTTCTTTTGTTACTTTGTTCACATCTGTTATTAATATATTTTTAAGAGTGTCAAGTCCAACCCAATCTAGCATTTCATAAACTTCATGTTCATAGAGCATATGTCTGTTTTCTTTATATGCTTTTTCAAATATTGCATCTATTTTACTTATTGTGCCAATTGATATACTCATAATTTATACCTCACATATTTGATATGTATTATTATATCATATGAGATAATAATGGATTTTATTATTCTTTATTTTACATATATCTATTGGTTCACATAATGAGAATGTCAAGTTTCTATTTTTAAGATTTATATCAGTTAATTTAGTATTAATATAGCTTTGAATTTATATTTTATTTAGTTTTTAAAAACATTTATTTATTCTTTCAATAGTTTCTTCAATATCTTTTTCTTTATGGGAATAATTTACATAAGATACATTATATAAAGATACCCCATTTAAATAGGCTCTTTTGAAAAATTCTTTTAATAAATTATCATCTTTAGCTACAAATATTGCACAAGGAGGATAACCCTTTACTCTTATTTCAATATTTTTTTCTTCAAACATTCTATTTACTGCACCCCATAGCTTTTCACCCATTTTCCATAAATGATCAACTACTTTTTCTTCTTTATATATTTTTATAGCTTGTTTACAAGCAGCTAGTGATAGTGCTTCTCCTCCATAAGTTGATGAAACAGTAGCACCTTTTGAAACATAATCCATTATTTCTTTTTTACCTGTGAATACAGATAGTGGCATACCATTTGCTATTCCTTTTGCAAATACCGCCATATCAGGAACAACATTAAAGTATTCTGATACTCCGCCTAAAGCAACTCTAAACCCTGTCACTATTTCATCAAAAACTAATACTGTTTCATTTTTTGTTGTTATGTCTCTTAAAAACGGATAAAAAGTTTTTCCTTGATCCATTTGCTTATAGTCTGCGGCCACTACAATTGCCGCAATATCCCCTTTATATGTTTCATATAATTGTTTCACGGTTTGTAGGTCATTCCATGGAACATTATGATGTAATTGACTTATTTGTTCTGGAATTCCTAAAGGAGTACCACTTGAGGTTTCTCTTGGATTTAATTTTGCTCCTGTACTTAAACTATTTAGCCAGCCATTATAGCCTATTTGGATTATGTGTTTCTTTTTTGTATAAGCACGTGAAAGTTTGATACATGCGGCTAAGGCTTCTCCTCCGGTTTTTAAAAATCTAACTTTTTCAGCACATGGAATAACCTCTACTAGCATTTTTGCAACTTCGCCTTCAAGAGGTGTAGGATGTCCATATACTATACCTTTATTAAGTTGTCTTTTTATAGCACTATTTATTTCTTTATAGTTATATCCTAATGTAACAGGGCCAAGTCCATTTCTATAGTCAATATATTCTTTTTTATTTGCATCATATACTCTACAACCATCACCTTTAATTATAACGGTAGGTTCCTCTGGTTGCATTGTAGCACGTTTTGAGCCTGTGGAGGAACCACCTGCTACGTATTTTTCTAGTTGCTTAAACCAATCTTTATTATCTTTCATTATTATACCTTTAATTCATCTAAAAATACTTCTCGGCCATTTTCTTTTCTACTAATAATTCCTGCAGCTATTATTTTCATTAATTCAATCGTTTCATTAAAATCAAATGGCATTTTTCCCGTTCTTAGATAGCCGATAAATGCTTCAAGTTGATTTCTAAATGAATAATATGAACCACCTGATTCTGCAAATGTAAAACCTTCATCTCCAGCTATTGTAACCTTACCAAAACATTTCATATCATATATTGCCGCTATTATTACATTTATATCATCTTTATGTTTTAAATGAATAACATCTCTTTTTTCTTTACCACTATTTGTTACTGAAATAAAGCCAGGTTTTACTATTGGATATATTCCTTCTAATGCATGTATACCATAACGTTCCCAGGTTTTAGGCGTTTGTATATTTACATATCGTAAATTACCTAATTGCGCTGTACTTTCTCTTAATTTTTCAAATCCAGGATTATATCTCATTGAACTTGATGATATAAATTTTTTACCTTCATTATGCCATTTGATAAACTGTCTAAGATCTTCTACATTATCACACATAGGTTTATCAATAAATAGCGGTACGTTTGCATCCATAAATATTTTTGCTCTCTCTACATGTTCCCAACCTTTATCTGTTGGTATTATAACTGCATCTACTTTTCCAATAACATCTTCTGGATTTTTAACCACATTTGGTATAAGGGATGCTTTTGCAACATGTTTTGCTTGCTCATAATCATCACACCAAATATGTGTAACATTGACATTTGGAATAGTCAGGGTTTCTTTTGGTTGTTCTCCTAAATATTGAGGTATTACAGGGTACCCACACTTTTCCATTTCCTTTTCATTATATCCATTGCATATAGCACTCCACGAGTATGGATGTCCATTTTGTTCAACCATACCCACCATTGCAAGATTAATTTGTTTCTTATTTATTATAGCTCCCATATAAATCTCCTTTATTATATATTTGTCGATTTCATTCAACAAACTTACTTATTTTGCTGTTAAACCACCATCTACAGGTATATTTACACCTGTTATATAGTCTGAAGCATCTGATGCTAAAAATACAATTATTCCCTTTAAATCTTCATCATTTGCCATTCTTTTTAAAAATGTCTTTTTAATATAGTTTTGTTTGAAATCTTTAGGAGTTTTAGGCGTTTCATATCCTCCTGGATGTATACAATTAACTCTAACTCCTTTTGATCCATAATATCCTGCAAAAAACTTTGTTAAATTACCAATTCCCCCTTTATTATAGTAATATGCAGCACCTCCTGTTTTCTGTAAACCAGTGCCTTCATAAAGCCAATCATCATATCCAACAAGTCCATATATTGAACCAATATTTATTATGGAACCGTTTCCTTGTTTTGCCATTTGGTCTGCAAATTCTCTATGCATAATAATAAGTCCTGCTCCATTTACCTTTAAATCACTTTCAAGTTTTTCAAAAGTTAAATCAGCTATATGACCACTTCTTGCAACAGAGTTGTTTATTAAAACATCTATATGTCCTTCTCTTTTAATTATTTCATCTTTTAATGCAATAATTGATTGGTGATTGCTTTGATCATATTGCAATGGTGTAACTTCTAAATTTTCTTCCTTTTTTAATTTAGTTGTAAATTGTGTTAATTTTTCTAAATTTCTTGAAGCTGTATATGTAATTGCCCCTGCTTGAGCTAAAGCAATAACCATTTGTCTGCCATATAACCCTGATCCTCCTGTTACAAGTGCAACTTTACCTGTTAATGAAAACTTATTTAATATGTTCATTATTTTTCTCCTTTATACTTGTTTATCCCATAACATTGGGAAAAATACCCAATCTGGTACACCTTTTAATTGATTTTCAATTTCTTTCATTGTATCACTACTAAATGCTTTTTTTTCTGTTAACATTACATTTTGTTCTACTTGTGTTTCATTATCACAGCCTATTACTAATGAATTCACATAATCTAAACTATTTACATATCGTAAAGATAATTCTGCTATTGAAAGTTGATATCTCTTTGCTATATTTTGTACTTTTTTAATATATAGGATTACTTCTGCTAAATTTCCTTTTAATGTATTTACGTCTTTAAAAAATATACCTTGTAAATATACACTTCTTACATATATAGTTTTATTCATTAAAGAATTTTTTTTTACTTTATTATTTGTTATTCTTTGATCAAGCATATTTACTGGCAATTGAAAGGCTAAATACATTTCATTTTCTAACATTTTTTCTAATTCTTCATATGTATATGCACTAGCTCCACCATGTTTAATGATTTTTTCATTAAATAATCTATCATATGCTTTATCAATTTGTTCTTTATATAATTTATATTCTTTAGCATCGTGCATTAAAAGAGTATCAATTTGACTAATATCAAGATTATATAATGAATTTTCAACTGAGTTTATAATATTTTTTTCGACTTCTTTTTTGTTTATATTCCCGAGTTTAAATTTTGTTATTATTTTTGTGTTAAGTTTTGCTCCTCTATTATAATTAAAGTATTGTCCGATGACTTTTTCACTATCCCCATAACCTGCAGCTGTATCATATGTATCAATGCCATTTAAAAATGCAGTATCTAAAATTTTAAATGCTTTTTCTAAAGAAGGTTTTCCCTCTTTATTATTAATACCATAATTTAAACCTAGTTGCACCGTTCCTAATGTCATTTTTGCTACTGTCATTATATTTCTCCTATTTCACTCATATAGCCTTTTATTTCTTTTTTTGCTTGTTCATTTATCTCTTTTGTATAATCTTCATGATAAATGCCTTCGCATCCAATTAATTCCATTGCATATGAAAAACTATTTAATACTCCATATTTAATAAATATATTTCTCAATGTGATAATATTTTTTAAATATTTTGATGGATTACTTCCATAATACATTTTTGTAGCATTTTTAGGAGTACACGAAAACATTCCATCAAGATTTTTTGTAATTCCACCTTTTAGGGCAATATCAAATGTATCTAAACCACTATATAGCATATCAAAATTATCTACTAATTGATTACTTCTCATTATTTCTGATATTAAATTCATGTTTCCTGATTTTATGCCTTTTATATTTTTGTTCTTCATTAACTTTAATACAGTATCTGTATTAATTGGAGATTGTGTCACTCCTGGCAAATCATACATATATAAAGGAAATTTTGATTTATTAGCAATATTATTATAGAAATCAAATATTTGTGTTTGATTAACTCTATAATAATATGGAGTTGTTGCAACAACTCCATGTATATCTAGATTCTTTAATGCATCTATTCTATCTAATACCCTTGCTATTGAATTATCCATTACTCCAACCATTAGTGGTATTTGATTATTATTTTGTATTACACTTTCTTTTGCAATATTATAATATTCACTATCTTTAACCCCTATCATATTACCCATTGAACCCATACATAATAATCCTGATGCTTTTGACGTTATTTGCATTTCTATTTGTTTTTTAAAACTTTTTTGTATTAGTTTTCCATCTTTATCTAAGGGTGTGCCAATAGCTGTATAAAATCCATCTTTCATTTTAATATACCTCATTTTCATAAATTACTTTTTTATCTAACTTAATATTTATATTATCTAATATTTTAACTTTATTTAACATCACTAATTGATCTATTGTATTATATCCTAATATATATGCTGTAAAAGCTTTTATATTAAATTCAACATCTTCTTTTTTATTTGTTTTTTCAACTTTATTATTATTAATGTAAAATTTTTCATTTTCTACTTTTATTATGAAGTTACTATTAAATTTTGTAAGTTCAAGTGCTTTTTTCACATTAAGAATTGTTGTCATTTTATCTTGTAATATTTTACATTCTATATATTCAGTATTTATGTAATCAGTAATTATAGTATCGTTTGGAGAAATAATAATTAACGTTTCTTTATCATTATATGTAATACATATATATGATAATAGTTTTTCTAGTGTATTTATATTGTTATAAATCACATCTATAATTTTTATGCTATCATCATTTTCTTTGTATACTATATAACCTTCATTTTTATATGCCTTTATCTTGTAGTCTTTCATTTCATACATCTGTAAGTTTTCTTTTGTGTATCTTTCATCTCTATAAGCAAAAAGTTGATATTTGTTTATATAATGTTTCTTTATATTAATTATTTTATCAATATCTTTTAAAGTAATATCAACTAATTGTACTTTTTGTTGAAGATGCTTTAATTTGCTAAAAGCATATGTTATTTGCTTTATATCTATTGTATGAGTATACCCAAACTTTTCATAAAAACTTTGTAAAAAAGGTGCAAGAGAAGATACTATATATCCTTTTCTTTTCATTTCACTTATACAATAATTCATTAATTTTTTAGAATAGCCTTTGTATCTAAAATCAGGATGTGTTAATACTGAACCTATACCTCCTGCTTTTATCACATGGTTATTAAAGTTAACTATTAACGGTTTAATCCATATGGCTGTAATTAATTGAGTCTTTACAAAAATACCGTACCAATTTTTCTCATCATAATAATGTGCTTTTGCAAAATTCTCTTGTCTTTGTGTTAATACGCTAAAACATATTCTACGAAGTTTATATAATTGATTAAAGTCTTTATTTGTTAGTTTTTTTATTTCTTCCATTACTTTACTTTCATATATTTATTGTTTTTAGAAGAAGTATATGCCGCTTCTATAACAGATTGTATTTGTAATCCATCTGTTGCTGGTACTTGTATTTTTGTATCATTTAAAATAGAATCACTAAAACTTTCAATTTCTTTTGTATACATGTTTCCAAATTCAACTTCTATTTTTCTAGTTCTATTTTCTATTCTATCTTGTTGTGCATCATATTGTTTTGTATCATCTGAAAAATTAACTTCTAAAGTTCCTCCTTCAATTTGACTTATAGTACCCTCTGCCATCATGCTTCCTTTTGTTCCATAAAATTCTAATCTGCCTTTTGCCGCATCATCAGGAATATTAAAATGTGATTCAATATGACATAGAGCTCCATTTTCTAATTCTACTAATATAGCTCCACTGTCTTCAACTTCATAATCAAATGTTAAAGTATTTGTCATACCTGCTACTTTTTTTGTTTTATATCCTGATATATATTGTATTAGATCTAAGCAATGTACTCCCATATCCATTAAAGCACCTCCACCTGATGTGTTCATGCTTTGTCTCCAATTTCCTGGCATATCAGGATACCAACATGTTAATTGTGCTCTTGCTGATACAATATTTCCTATTTTTCCTTGCTTTACAAACTCTTTCATCTTTTGATGATAGGCGTGAAACCTCATCATAAATCCTGTTGCTAGTTTCACGTTTTTGCTTTTACAATATTCTACTATTTCTTTTCCTTCTTCAACTGTTAGACAAATTGGTTTTTCTAACAATATATGTTTACCTGCATTAGCAGCTTTTATAGCTTGTTGTTTATGATATATTACAGGTGAAGCTATATATACTGCATCAATTTCTTTATCTTTTAATAAGTCATCAATATTATCATAAGCCTTTTTTGCATTATATTTTTCTTTTAGTTTATTTGCAACTTCTATATCAATTTCCATTACACTATATAACTGTGCGTTATTTGCAAGTAACATTCCAGGTATTGTTCTTCTATCTGCAATTCCTCCTGCACCAATTACACCCCATTTAATTTTATCCATTATATATCCTCCCATTTTCAATAACATTAAATACTTTACCCGCTTCATTCATAATAACAATATTTGCTTTTTTACCAACTTTTAAACTTCCAATAGTATCTTCTAATCCTAATAATTTAGCTGGATTTAATGTAGCCATCTTTATGGCTTGATGCCATTTTATTTTAGTATGTTTTACCATATTACAAACTGCTAGATTGACACTCATAACCGAACCTGCCAATTGTCCTAATTCATTATAATTTAAATCTCCATCACTATAGTCTTTCTTAGTTCCAATAGCATCAGATATAAGTATTATCTTATCTTCACCCATAGCCCTATATGCTACTTTTAGTAATAAGGCTGAGACATGTTTACCTTCACTATCTGCAATTAATTCCGCATATAGAGTTTCATCTGCTAGCACCGCTTCTGCTGTACCCGTTTCATGTATAGCTTCATTTTCTCTTTTTTTAGGTCCCATAGCATCAAATAGATGACAAATTAATTTTATTCCTTCTAGTTGTTCTTTTTTACACTCTGTATGTCCTGCACTAGGTATTATTTCTTTTTTACTTTTTAAAAAGTTTTTAAATATATCTGTGTTTTCTATATCTGGAGAAAATGTCCATATTCTTATTTTTCCACATCCTGCTTTATATATTGCTTCAAAGATTTCTTTTGCAACTTTTCTTGTATTTCTTGTATCCGCTCCATATTTAGGATTTATAAAGGGACCTTCACAGTTAACACCTAAAATAGCCGGATCTTTCATTTTGGCAATTTTATTTACACCATCTATAAATACTTGTTTGTCCATGTTATAGCCAATAGTCGGTAAAATACCTAATGTCCCTCTTTTTTTATGTGCTTTTAATGCTATTTTAGGATTATATGCAAAAAGAGTATCTTTGCCTCCATGACAATGTATATCAATAAATCCTGGTGTTACTAAGTTGTTATTAGCATCAATAATTTTTCCTTCAAATATTTCATTTGAGGTAATCTTATTTATAACTCCATCCTTAAGATAGATATTTCCTTTAATAATTTTCGTTTCTGTTACAATACGTCCATTAATTACATTCAGCATTTAGCGGCCCCGCTAATTCTTTTAAAAAGAATAATTTTCCTGGTAATGTAGGCATATAGCTTGATGGAACCCATCTACTAGGAGAATATCTTAACGTCATCCAAAAAGACATTCCTTGCCACATCATACCTCTATCTAAAGTACCATCACATCCACCTATAATCTTATCAGATTGTAAAAACAAGCCAGGTCCTATTGTATTAGCTCTACATGGTACTAATGTTGTACGACTTTTAAAACTTGTTATTGCATTTTGTTCAATGGTTAATGGATGTAATTTAGCTCCTAACCTATGAGTTTGTTGCATCCATTTATCATCACTATCAAATTCCTCTGCAAATTGAGGTTCCCAAAAGGCAATATGACACATTCTTCCAATTCCAAATACTGTTACAAGTTTCGCGCCTTCTTCTTTTAATTCTTTAATTTTTCGAGCATATGTAGGTAAATTATCCTTTGTAGCAAAATTGCGTTGTTCTACTGGAATTGTTAATTTACCAAGTGGTCCGTAAAAAGCATCAATCATTGCATTTTGAAAAGCTGCAGGATCTGTACTTTCTAAAGTATTTCCATCTTTATCTGACCATTCATCCATATTAAATCCATATACATGTTTAGCATCAATATTCCATTGTTTTAAAAAATATACTGCCCATTTATACATGCCCATGGGACCTACTGGTAATATCATTGCTAACTTTTGATTATTATCTTTTGTAGTTTTTATTTCCATTGCAATTTCATGGCCCATCATCATGTCAAAATCATGTATGTTATCACACATAACTGGTGTAAAATCATCATTCCAAAAATCTTGTTTTTCTAATACACTATTTGCATCATTAGCACAACACTGATCAATTTTATTAAAATCCCATCCTTTAGGATAAAACCCTTCTAACAAAGAGCCTTTAACTGTGTCTATAAAGTTCATATATTTCCTCCTTTATGGTAGTAACCTTGTTGTAATTCCTCTTGGCCATATTTTAGCCGCTCTAAACGCTTCTGCAAATTTTACATTGCTTTGAAGACCTCTAAATTTTGATACTGTTTTGACAAAATCTAAAAAATCTATATCATCATGATCTCTCATCCATTTAATTTGACTTTCATGTTGATCTAAAGCTTTTAATTTTATATCAATATAGTTTGTAATATCCACATATTGTTCTGGAGAAAAGTTAATACCTGCAATTGTATCCATATAGTATAAAGGTACTATATTATGTGATTTAGATGTTGTTTCATAATGAGGTACCGAAGCTGAAAAAGAAGCATCAAAGACTATTTGACTTGTTTGCCTATGATCTTCCATATAATCTTCTGGATCGTGAGTTATTATTAAATCAGGTTTTGTTTTTCTTATAACTTCTATGACCTTTAAAATTGTATCTTCATTGTTACTTTTTACAAGTAAATCAGGTACATCAATATTAAAAACTTCTGATACACCTAATACCTTTCCTGCCTCTTTTGCTTCTTTAATGCGAATTTTTCTTAATTCTTTTGGTTTAATAATTGCATGACCTTTATCTCCATTGGCAACATGACACATAAAAACTTCATGTCCTTGTTTTACGTATTTTGCTAATGTTCCTCCACACCCGATTTCTAAATCATCAGGATGACACCCTATGGCTAATATTTTCATTTTAACACCTCTTATTTTAAATGCTTTTGAATAGTTTCAATAAATGCATCTATACATTTTTGTATATGTTTTTCTTCCCATGTTGGATGTAAGAAAAGGCTAATTGTTTTACTTCTAAGAGAATTTGCAACCTCACAATGAACTTCGCTATATTGAACATTCTTTTTATCAGTATATTCTCTTGATTTAAAGGGAAATTTGTTTGTTCCAAACCCATTTAACTCTTTATATGCTTTTTCCATATATGCTTCAGGCCATTGAATACCATAACATGGAATACCTTTATCTTGAAGTTCTTTAATTATTACTTGTGCATCAACGTCTAAAATATCAGTAGCTAACACCATAGGATACCACCAGTAAGCATTTTTACGTTCTTCAGTGTTTAATGGTAATTTACTAATCCCTCTTTGATTTTTAAAAGCTGTATCATACATTTTTGCGTATTTAAAACGTCTTTTTAAATTCCAAGAATCAAATCTCTTTAATTCATTAATTCCTATAATAGATTGAATTTCAGTCATTCTATAGTTAAAGCCTATTCTGTTATGTATATATGGAAGTTTTTCTTCAAGTGCTAGCATATTAAGACGTTCTTTAACATCGTATCCATGATCCCTAAAAGATCTACATTCCCACGCTAAATCTTCATCATTAGTTACTACCATTCCGCCTTCTCCGCCTGTTGTAAAATGCTTACTTTGGCAAAAACTAAAACAGCCTACGTCACCAACAACGCCCACTTTAACTCCGTTGTATTCTCCACCAAAACATTGAGCACAATCTTCTATTACTTTTAATCTTCTCTTTTTTGCAATTTCAAGTATTGGTTCCATATCACATACCACACCATATAGATGTACAATAACAATAGCTTTAGTTCTTTTTGTAATTAAGCCTTCAATTAAACTAGCGTCAATTGTATGATCTTCTGTTACATCACAAAAAACTGGTATAGCTCCTGCTTGAACAATTGCAAATGAAGATGCAATAAATGAATAAGATGGTACTATTACTTCATCTCCTGGGCCAATATTTAAACTTGCAATGGCAATATGTAACGCTGCCGTTCCATTTGTACATGAAATTGCATATTCTGACCCATTCCATTTAGCCCATTGCTCTTCAAATTCCATTCCTTTAGGTCCTGTCCAATAGTTTACTTTTCCGTTACGTATTGGTTCTTGTATGTCTTCTAGTGTTTCTTTTGCAAATTGAGGCCACATTGGAAATCCTAATTCTTCTATTCCTGCACCATTCATAACTTTTTCGTTATCTGCCATTTTCTATTCCTCCTATTTTTTATTAATTGTTAGTTTGCACTTTGCATTGTTTGTTTTTGATAAATCAATATCGTATTTAAAACCTAACGGTTCTACTACTCTTTTATAAAGCACTTCACAATGCTCACAATAGTCTTTATACGGCTCCATATAATCAAGACTATTTAACATTCCTTTAGATGGACATTTATGCATATCTATTTGAAAAAATCCTTCTTTTTCATCTAGTGTCATTGTAAAATCTGCCGCTTCTTCATTTAAAGCTTTATTCCAATAATCAAAACAGCCTCTAATGCCTTTTTCTTCTATTTGTTTTTTTAAACTGTCTTTTAAATAAGTATCAGAAAGTTCTTCCCAAAATTTATATACTTGTTTTTTACCACCTTTTTTTTCAAGGTACTTAAATCCTTCGGAATATGCTGGTATAAATTGTGTACAAGAAATCATTATATTGTCCTCCTTGTAAATTGGTGTTTGCTTTTTCCTGTTTCTTTATTAAAGGATATTAATTTATAACTAAAAGGTGATTTTTCACATATTGTTTTATATAACGTATTATATGTTTCCACATATGCTTTTGATGGTTGTTGATTATTCTTTAATATATGTGTAATTCCAGGACATGTTTTAATGAAAAATATTAGTTTGTCTTTATTATATGTTATATCAACTTGACATTTCTCTCTTATATATATTTCTTCTATATACTCTTTTAAAGGTAATAAACTTCCATTTTTTAAATTTTCAATTAACGGTTTATGAAAAGTTTTAGTAAATTGTTTAATATATTCAACTACACCCTCATATCCATAATTAGTTAAAATATAATCTAAAAGCATATTCATAGATAAATGAAAATCTAGATGAAAATATTCATTGTCACTTGCTTTTTTATTTACTACTTTTTTTTCCAATTACTTACTCCTTTATAATTTCTTCTTTAATATATTGTACTAGTAAATCTCCTGCGTTATACACTAACTGTGATGACCAAGCTGTTCTCACTTCATATCCTCCTTGTGAAAAGGCTTCTTCTTTTGGAATATAACCTGCTTGAGAATTAGCAATACCTATAATCATTGTATTATTTTGTTTTGTGGCTTGTTTTACGGCTATTCCAAATTCAACATATACTTCACCTGGAAATGTGATAAATGCAAAATCATCTATAAACAATCCTTGTATTACCGTTTCATATGTTTTTTCATTGCGTTTGGTCATTGCTAACACCATTTTTGCATAAGTTTTATCAGGTATACCATCAAAGGCATCTTCTAATTTATCTTTATCTCTTATCATTACCATATTTGCCCACTTTATTTCTTCTGGTTTTATTTCTCGCAATTGTAATTGAGCCACTTTTGAGACAAAGTCTATTTGCCCTTGTAGTTTATGTGATTGATTAATATTTTCTATTACATATTTGCCTAATTTACTACCTATTCTATTTGTTTCTCTAAAATCTCTCCATTGATTCGGTTCTTTATAGTTTAAATGATTAATATTTCCTTCTGCCCCGTTTGCAAACAGTACTACTAAGTCACTACCATATTTATTTTTCAAACTGTTATCTAAACTATCTATATAGTCCCTTGAAATTAACCAATCTAATCCTACTAATATTGCTGGGTGTAATGTAAAATTAACTAATACACCTATTAATTGATTGTTTTTATTCCAAATTGAAAGAGTTAATAGTTCTGGATCAATTGGTCCAGTTGTTCCAATAATATCTTCGATTTCAAACTGTTCAAAGTTCATAACAACTTCATTATTTTTTCTAATTAAGCGTCTGTTAAAACTCAAGTCAGTTATATTTGTTTTACCACTTTTTAAAACAACCTCAATATATTCTTGTTTCGTTAAGCGTATCATTTCATCTTTTATCTTTTCTTCTATTAATAAAAGATATTCGTCTATTTCTTTTTCAATGCCATTATACATTCTCATACAAGTATCTGGTCCTGAATGAGTGTGGGTAGCAAACATAACTATATTTTCAAATGCAATATCCGTATTTTTTGAAATAGCCTTTTTAATAGAAGAACAAGTTACATATTTTAATCCTACTAAATCAAAGCCTAATAAACATATTTTTTTATTTCCATCATTTAATATTAATATATTACAAAATAAATCATCATGCACTCCTCGAGATTTGTTGTCTAATCGTACGTTTCCTCCCATAGGAGTTCCTTTTTTAGGGGTTATCTTTACTTTACTAACTAACGCTTTCATATCATTTTCCTCATCTCATTAATATTGTATCTAATAAATATTTTGCTCCACCTAAAGTTATAGGATTCCCTTTTACTCTAGATAACAAAATTTTTATATCTTTATTTTTATCTAATGCAATCTCATTGTACACCTTTAGTACTTCCATTAAATATTTTTGTCCGAATAATGTTATTTTTCCTCCTATAATAACAGCCTCCGGATTTAATAAATTAACTGCATTATTTATTCCATATGCTATATACTTTGCATTTTTCGAAACAGCCACTTTTACATCAACATATCCTTCTTCATATCTATTAGCCACTTCCTCTATACTTTTATATGTTTTTAATTGCTTTAATATAGCTTTAATATTTGCAACCGTTTCTAAGCAACCTTTTGCTCCACATTTACACCTTGCTCCGTTAATATCCACCGAGATATGTCCAAATTCACCTGCTAAATTATTAGCCCCTCTAAAAATCTTTCCATCTATAATAATTCCTGCTCCAATACCTGTGTGTATATCAACGTATAAAATATTATTTATATTCTTTATTTCATCAATAAATTGTTTTTCAGCATATGCAGCCAAACTAGATTCATTTACCACTTCAATTGGTTTTTTGTTAAATCGCTTTTTTAGTTGCATATAAAAGTCATTATTTTCATCAATTGGAATAATTGTTGAAGATATTACTTTTTCTTTATTATTGTCAATTAATCCAGGCGCTCCTATACAGATACCTAACATTTTACTTTCATTAATATATTCTTCTTTTAATATGGTAGTTATATTTGTTACTAATGAAAATCCTAATTTGCTATAGTCACTCACTTCTACAAAATTTTCTTTGACACTATTACATTGCAAATCATATATTCCGATGTTATATCCTTTTTCTTGTAAATCTATACATATGGAATACGCACCTTTTTTATTAACATCTAATAAGGTAGGACGTCTCCCACTATTTTTAACAATTTTAGTGCCTACTTCCACAATCAGTTCTTTTTTTATCAATTGCTCTGTTAATGATGATATGGTTGTAGGACTTAACTTTGTGATACTGGCAATGCTTGCACGGGAAATTCCGTCGTTTTTATATATAAGTTTAAAAACAAGCTTTGTATTAGATTGTTGTATTTGTTGTTGGCTTGAAGGTTTATTTCCTAGGTTATTAAACATTAATTAATTTCTCCAGTGACTTTATTAATTAATTTTATCATAAAACTCAAGATATGCAATAGTTCTTTATATTATAAACTGGTAAATTTATTTTTTAAATAGTCACAATAATATTTTGGATTAAATTCTTCATTACAAGCTTTTTGGATTAATTCTTTTGGTGTATAAATAGCTCCATATTTTTGTATATTTTCTTTTAACCATTTATTTATATTAGTAAAGTTTCCTTTGGCCATTTCTTTATTAAAATTAACTGTTTCTTTCATTTTAGCAATAAATTGTGATGCATACGCACTTCCTAGTGCATATGAAGGAAAATAACCAATTAATCCAAATGACCAATGCACATCTTGTAATATTCCTTTAGTATCATTAGGGGGAGTAATACCAAGATATTGCTCATATTTACTATTCCAAATTGCTGGCAACTCTTTTACATTGATATCATCTTCAAACATCATACGCTCAATTTCATATCTTACCATTATATGTAAACTATATGTTAATTCGTCTGCTTCTATTCTAATTAACGATGTTTTTGGTTTGTTTACAGCTTTAAAAAATTCATCTGCTGTAACATCGGCTAATTGATCAGGAAACAATTTAACCATTGTTGGATAAATATAGTTTATAAACTCTTTTGAACGCCCTATTAAATTTTCATAAAACCTAGATTGTGATTCATGTATGCCATTTGATGCTCCTCCTAAAAGAATTGAGCCGTTTAATTCCATTCCATGATTTAATCCATATATAGCATGACCTGCTTCATGCATTGTGCTGTAAAAAGAAGAAGCAATCATATCTTCATAATAGTGGGTAGTGAATCTAACATCATAATTATTAAGCCCCGTGGTAAAAGGATGTTCACTTTCTGCAATTGTGAAATTATTTCTATCCATTTTTAAAATATCGGTTAATATATAACTTAATTCTTTTTGTTTGTTTATTGGAAATTTTCTTGTTAAAAAATCATCTCGTATACCTTTATATTCTTTTACGCTATATTTTATTATAGGCACAACCTCTTTTTTTAGGTAGTTAAAAAAGTTATCAATATCTTTCATTTCCATTCCTTTTTCAAAATCATCTAAAAGTATGTCATATGGTTTTTTTGTATTGTCTCTATATGTAGCAAAACGTTTATTGGTATCAAACATTTTTTGAATGTATGGTGCAAAAGTTTCATAGGTATTATTTTTTTTTGCTTCTTCCCATGCATGATTCGATTCGTTTTGCAATTTTGTATATTCAATATATTCGTTCATAGGTATTTTTGAGGTTTTTTCATAATCTTCAATATACCTATCAACTTTTTTTGTCATTAAAAAGTTGAGTTCTTTTTCGTTTTCTTTTAGAAAAGCAAGTAACTCTTTAACTTCTTTATTAATAAACTTTTTATATACTTCTCCCGATAATACTGAAAGAGCTAGCCCCCTTGCCTTATAACTGTTTTTAGGTGCAACTGTATTTCCATCAAAATTCGTAATGCCCATTGTATAATGATATGCATTTTGCAGTTGTTCTAATTCGTTAAAATTTTTTATTGCGTTTTTAATATTCATGATTTTCCCTCTTTTTATTTATTTGAATATTGCCATTTTACCTTTTAAGCCTCTTTTTTACAACCGATATCTCTTTTTTATGCACCTTTTTAGGCTCTTGTATAAAATTAGCATTATATGGTATAATAAAATATATAATGTTATGTTCAGAAGGAGGAATATTATGAAGAAAAAGTTAATGGTTATAATTAGCTTTATTTTGGTCTTTACATTGCTTTTTGCAGCATGTGGCAAAAAAACCGACACAACTGCTGGGTCCACAACAGACCGAAAAGGTGGTTGGCTAGATCAAATAACTATGACTGTAGTAAATGGAGAATCAGCTGTAACACAAGTACAAGCTGGTGAAATAGATATTTATGCAGCAAGTTTAGCTAGCAAAGAAGATTTATTAGCAATTAATAATGCTGGGTTAGAAAAATCAACTCAATTTGGTCTTTATTATGAATTGACGTTTAACCCTGTTGGTCCAGTATTTGATGGTACTGGAAAATTAAATCCTTTCGCTGTAAAGGAAATTAGAGAAGCTATGAACTGGTTAATTGATAGAGATTATATCAATCAAGAAGTTTATGGTGGTGGTTCAATCCCTAAATACATACCTATCACATCTGGTCTTCCAGATTATGCTAAATATGTAGAAATAGCTAGGGAAGTTGAAACAAAATATGCTTATAACATGGAAAAAGCTGATGAAGTTATTTCAGCTCAAATGGAAAAATTAGGCGCAACAAAAGTTGATGGGAAATGGAATTATAACAACGAGCCTGTTACAATTATTTTCTTAATAAGAAATGATTCAGATGGTACTCGTGTTCCAATCGGAGATTATGTTTCAGATCAATTAGAAGCAATCGGATTCACAGTAGATCGTCAATATAAATCATCAAGCGAAGCTTCACCTATATGGGTTCTAGGCGATCCAAATGATGGCTTATGGCATATATATACAGGCGCTTGGAGTGTATCTGGTATGTCTAGAGATGTTGGAGGCAATTTCCAATTTTTCTATTCTTCTGCATCAGTTTACGGTTTTACTGGATTATGGCAAGCATATAACTTAGATGATGAAACACAAGCTGTATGTGAAGCTTTATCAAATAATACTTTTACAACGTTAGAAGAACGTGCTGATTTGTTTAGAAAAGCTATTTTTAAAACAGCTGAATATTCATATCGTGTATGGCTAATTGATGGTGCTAGTTATAGCTTCTGGAATGATAATGTAGTTACATCATACGACTTAGCTGCCGGTGTTGATATTAGTTCTATGACACCTTATACTATTCGTTTTAAAGATACAGAAGGTGGAGAATTAACTTGGGGTTCATCTGATATTTTAGTTGACCCTTCAAATCCAATAGCAGGTTCTAACTGGACTTATGATCATCAATGGCAAGACTTTACTCAAGATTACGCTACTTTAGGAAATCCTTTCACAGGTCTTCCAATGAAACAAAGAATTGCTTCTGCCGAAGTAACCATTGAAACAGGTCTTCCTGTAGCAAAAACATATGATTGGGTTACATTAAACTTCCAAGATAAAATTGAAGTTCCTACAGATGCTTGGTATAGCTGGGATCCAAAAGCTCAAACTTTCGGAACAGTTGGCGAAGCTTTCCCTGAAGGGATAACTGCAAAACGTAAATCAAGAGTTACTTATCCTGATACATTGTTTGACGATGTTACATGGCATGATGGTAGTAAATTATCTGTTGCTGACTTTGTAATGGGAATGATAATGATATTTGACCCAAGTACTGAAGGTTCAGCTATTTATGACGAAGCTATGGCTGCTAATTTAGAATCCTTCTTAGCTACATTTAAAGGAATGAAAATAATTAGTGAAAGTCCTTTAGTAATTGACTATTATTCAGATACTTATTATATGGATGCAGAATTAAACATTACTGACTTCTGGCCATCATATGGTTATGGACAAGCTGCTTGGCATCAAATTGCTGTAGGTAATTTAGCAGATGCTGCCGGTGAAGTTGCTTACTCAGCAGATAAGTCTTCTGCAAATGAAATAGAATGGTTAAGTTATGTTGGCGGACCAAGTTTAGCAATCTTAGATAAATACACTAAACAAGCTCAAGCTGATAGCTATATTCCTTATGAAGCTACATTAGGAAAATATATTACTGCTGAAGAAGCTGCTGCAAGATATGCAAACTTAGAACAATTCTATGTTGATCACGGTCACTTCTATCTTGGTGTTGGTCCATATATTCTTGATAGAGTAATGCCAGTAGAAAAAACTGTTACACTTATAAACAATCCTAATTTTGTTGATTACTCAGATAAATGGTCTAATTTCTCAGCCCCTAAAATGGCTACAGTAGAAATTGACGGAAAAACTAATATAAAGAGTGGTAAATCAGCTAAATTTAATGTTGATGTAACCTACAAAGGTGCTGCATATGAAGCTAAAGAAATCGATACAGTAAAATACTTGTTATATGATTCAACTGGAACTGTATACAAAGTTGGCGAAGCTACATTTGTAAAAAATGGAAAATATAAAGTTGAGCTTGATGGTGTTACCACAGCTGCTTTAGGAACAGGCGCATGTAAATTAGAAATTGCAGTTGTAGCTATTCCTGTAAGTGTTCCATCATTTGAAACTTTTGAATTTGTAACAGAATAATTAAATTAAATTTAAGATAACATAACATAACATAAAGAAATATAAGGAGCAAGGTCCTATAGGTCTTGCTCCTTTTTTAAAAAGAATATGTGAGGTAAAAAAATGGGTGGAACTTTAAAAACCCCTTTAACTAAAACAAAAAAGACAAAGAGAGATAATACTTTTATTAGAGTAACTAAGTATTCTGGTATAAGATTACTGTCTTTATTTTTTACAGTTGTTATAGGTGTTTATTTGACAATTATGATTGCCAATATGGGTGGTTATGTTGATAAAATAATGAAAGGTCAAATTCGTGAAAACTTAGCAACATCAGTTAGAAATGATCCAAATTATCAAAAAATGGCCCCTTCTGCAAAAGCAAAATATTTTGAAGCACAAGTTATAAATGCAGAAAAACGTCTAGGCTTAGACAAGCCCTTTCTTATTAGAAGTTTGCGATTCTTATGGAATTCACTTCGTTTAGATCTAGGACAAGCACAATTAATGACAAGTGACTCGGGGTCTAAAACCGTAAAGTTAATTATACTAGAGCGACTGCCGTCAACGTTGTTGTTAATGGGAGTTTCAAACTTTGTTTTGTTTTTTTCAACAATCATTTTATCACTAATTCTCTCTAGAAAATATGGTTCTTTTTGGGATAAGTTTTTCGTAGCAGCCTCTCCCTTGTCGGCAATGCCTTCATGGTTTTACGGTATGTTTTTAATATTGATTTTTGCATCTATACTTAGAATCCTTCCCTTTGGAGGTCTGATAGGTTCGCCTCCACCTAAAACAACAGGGGAATATATTCTTGATGTCTTGCTTCATTTAATTTTACCTGCATCATCATTAATTATTAGTGCTTTCCCAGCTAGAGTATATACTTGGAGAACCTTTTTCATGATTTATTCTAGTGAAGATTATGTTGAAATGGCAAAAGCAAAAGGATTACCTCCTCAAACAATTAGAAACAAATATGTATTAAGACCTACCTTGCCTATGATTATTACAAGCTTTTCTCTTATGATAATTGGTATGTGGACAGGTGCTCTTATTACTGAAACGGTATTTTTATGGCCAGGTGTAGGACGATTGATTTTTCAAGCAGTTGGAATGTCTGATACCGCGGTTATCGTAGGAACAACAATTATATATGCATATCTATTAGCCTTTACTGTCTTTTTCTTAGATTTTGCATATGCATTAGTAGATCCAAGAGTAAAAATTGGATCAAGCAATAAGGCATAGGAGCATTATTATGAAAGGTATTAAAAAAGTATTTAAAGAATTAAAAAATTATCCAACTGCAATCATTGGTTTGGTTATTATTTCACTATTAATAATAATGGCAGTTAGTACGGTTATTTTCTTTCCATATAGCAAAGCGAAAGTATTATGGCGAGGGGATGCAAATTCATCCTATTTAAATCCAATAAACGCACGGCCAGTTTGGACAAATATTTTTAGAAAAGATAAATGGCCTGAATCTTTTGATGTGGATTTTTTAGACGAAACAAAAGTAACAAGAGAAATTTTAAAAAATGACACAGATTCTTCAGAAAATAAAGTGATTACAAAAATGACATATTCATTTGATTATAACTATGGAGCTTTCCCTCAAGAAATGCTTATATATTTTAACTCGCAATTTACTAACTCTAAACCTTTTGTAGAGGTATATGTATTAACCCCTGAAGGTAGAGATATAAAGATAATGGGCAAAGGAATAACTGCTGCTGAAACATATAGATTTAATCAAGATATGAAACTAGAAGCAAAGTTAGGTGAAAAAACCGCATTGGTGGGATTATTTTCCACAATTAATCCAAAAGATTACCGCGAACCTGAAGTAGCCAAAGGAACATATACTGTTACAATTGTTACTCAAACATTTGAAAAGGATAATTATGTTGATGCCCATTTAGTTATGCACGGCTTAGTTTATGGCCTTGCTGGTACAGACCATAAAAGACGCGATTTAACAACCGCTTTATTATGGGGTGCTCCTGTTGCATTATTATTTGGATTACTTGCTTCAGTTGGTGTTTCCGTTTTATCTATGATTATTTCTGCGGTAGGTGTTTGGTATGGAGGTTTTATTGATTCTTTAATACAAAGAATTACCGAAATAAACATGCTGTTACCTTTTTTAGCAATATTAGTTATGATTGGAACCTTTTATTCTAAAAGTATTTGGGTAATGCTTGGAGCCACGATTTTGCTGAGTATTTTCTCAGCATCCATAAAAACATATCGTGCTACTTTTATGCAAATGAGAAATGCACCATATATAGAAGCCGCCCAAACTTATGGAGCTTCTAATAGTAGAATTGTTTTTAGGTATTTAATTCCTAGAATTATACCTCTACTAATTCCAGGATTAGTGTTATCAATTCCTGGGTTTGTATTTTTAGAAGCATCACTAAGTGTATTAGGGTTAGGAGATCCTGTATTACCTACATGGGGTAAGATGATTTCTGATGCATATAGTCAAGCCGCTTTATACAACGGAAATTATTACTGGATTATTCAGCCAGCTATTTTATTAATGGTAACAGGTTTAGCCTTTGCCATGGTTGGTTTTTCATTAGATAAAGTATTTAATCCTAGATTAAAAGAACAGTAGAGGAGATTTTAATGACAAAAAAAGTATTATTAAATGTCGAAAGTTTAAATTTGCATTTTAAAGTGCGAGCAGGAGATGTTCGCGCAGTAGATAATGTAACTTTTCAATTATATGAAAATGAAGCAATAGTAATTTTAGGAGAGTCTGGTTGTGGAAAAAGTTCTCTAACAAAAGCAATTTTACGCCTTCTTCCTAATAATGTTCAAACATATTCTGGTAAAGTTTTTCTTAAAGACTTAGAAACGATGTCAATAAGTGACGAAACTTATAGAAAAGAAATTAGATGGAATAGAATGTCTTTAGTTCCTCAAGCAGCTATGACTTCCCTTAATCCTGTTTTAAAGGTTGGAGAACAGGTAGCTGAACCTTTAACTATTAGAGGAATGGAAAAAGATAAAGCCATGAAAAAAGTTAGCGAATTATTTAAACACGTTGGTGTTCCTATTGATTTTATTTCTCGTTATGCTTTTGAATTAAGTGGTGGTATGAGACAACGTGTTGCTATTGCAATGGCTTTAATTACAGTTCCTGATGTAGTTATTTTAGATGAACCAACTTCCGCTTTAGATGTTTTAACGCAAGCGAATATTATGAATTTACTAAAACGAATTAAATATGAAGAAAATGTAAGTTATATTTTAGTAACACATGATATTGCCACTTCCTCTGAATTAGCCGATCGAGTTGTTGTAATGTATGCAGGGCAAATAATTGAAGCTACAAAAGCTGAAATATTTTTTGAGAACCCTTTTCACCCATATTCAAAGAAATTAATGGCAAGTGTTCCTAAATTAAGAGGTGACGAAAAATTAGAATTTATAGTAGGAAAGCCCCCAAGTTTAATTGGTATAGATAAGGTTCCAGGATGTAGGTTTGCTCCACGGTGTCCTAATAAAAAGCCTATTTGTGAAAAACAAGAGCCTCCTGTATATAAAATTGATAACGACCAAGTTAAATGTTGGTTATATGATAATAATATGGAGGATAAGTAAATGTTTAAAAAAAATAAAAAGGAAAAAATAATTTATAATCTCCCAGAAGATGTGGTACTATCAGTTCAAGATTTACGCATATGGTTTGAATTAAAGAAATTTGGTTTTGGACGTTTAGGTTATGTTAAAGCTGTCGATGGTGTTAATTTTGATCTACACAAAAAAGAAGCAATTGCAATTGTAGGGGAGTCCGGTTGTGGTAAAACTAGTTTAATGAAGTCTATTTTAGGCTTATATATACCTATCGAAGGTAAAATCATATATAGAAATGAAGACATTAACAAATATGATAAAAGTACAAAGCGTTGGTTTCATTCACAAATAGGTTATGTACAACAAGATCCCTTTGGTGCTATAGCACCTTTTATGACTGTTAGAAAAATTTTATCAGAACCTCTTATTTGCAATGGTATTAAAAATACTGATGAGCATGATAAAAGAATAAGAAAAGTCATGGAAGAAGTTAGTTTAACACCTGTGGATGATTTTATAGAAAAATATCCTCATATGTTAAGTGGAGGACAACAACAACGTATTGTTATTGCAAGAGCTATGATTTTACAGCAAAAAGTATTAGTTGCTGATGAACCTGTTTCCATGCTAGATGCTTCCGTTAGAGTTGAAGTTCTAAAACTTCTTGAAGGTTTAAAAGAATCTCACGGTTTATCTGTAATTTATATTACTCACGATTTATCAACTGTACGTTATTTTTCAGAAAAGATTTTTGTTATGTATGCAGGTAGATTAGTGGAAAAAGCTAATGTAAATGATATTATATATAACCATAAGCATCCTTATACTGACGCTTTATTATTGGCAACAAGTGAACCCGATGCCAAAAATGCTAAGATTTATAAAGAAATACCTGATGGCGAACCACCAAGTTTGGCCCATCCTCCAAAAGGATGTAGATATCATGAAAGGTGTCCAAAGATGATTGATGGTTTATGTAATATAGAAAATCCACCCGAGTTTGAAGTTGAGCCTGAACATTTTGTGGCATGTTGGTTATATAAAGATGATAATAAGAATTAAAGAATTTTTAATAATAGGATTAATATTAATACTAATAGGTGTAATAATACCTTTATTTATGGTCGTACATATTATTGAATCAACCTTTTTATTGAATTTTATATCATATATATGTTCTATTATTGGTCTTTTCTTAGGTTCTTTAGCCGCTATGACTTTTGTCAAAAACAAACGTGACAATAAATGACTATAAAAGGAACCTTAATCGGTTCTTTTTTTATCAATTTAAAGTTTTATATGTTAAAATATCATTATACAATAATGAGGTGATACATGTTAAATTCTATATTTGATGTTTTTCTATTTATAGAAACTGCAATGATTTTTGCCGTTTTGTTGTTTTGTGTTTTTTTATACATAAAAACTAAAGATGTTTTTATAAGACGAACTGTCTTTTTAATTTTACCAATTTTTATTATTTATTTGTACTCTTATGGTTACTCATATGTGTCAAAATTTTTCTCCACATTTAGTTTTACCCATTCGGATAATTGGTTGAATTTTACTTTACTTAATGCCATATTTATTGTTTTTGTTATAGGCGCTTCTATTATAGGAACTAATACCTATGTTACAAATTTATATCCTGTACCAGATAAAAATAAAAAAATAAGTAGAAGGATTATTTATGCTTTAACCATAATCTTTTTAATTTTAGGTAGTTTTTCCGCTTTAATTACCAGTAATTTGATGGAATCCCTTCCTTTAGTTTTAAACGTTATATATCCAGCTTGTTCTTTACTTGCTTTTATTCACTCAATTATTTTGCTCTTTTATTTGAAAAAAATAAAAATACCAGCTCAAAGACGTCTTGTGAAAAATTTTATTTTTTCTTTTATATTTCAATTTGCTTTTGCTTTTATAGATATCTTTTTATTAAATCAATATGATGTGTCTTTTAAATTTACACATATATCTTATTTGGTTTTTGCCTTATTATCTTTTTATTATATTTTCACTTTATATTTTGCTATTAATATTGAAAAGGCAACTCCTTCCTTTGATTTTGTATCTCAAATTAAATATTATGATTTGTCCGATAGGGAAGTAGAAGTCCTAAAATTATTATTAGAAGGAAGGACTAATCACGAAATCTCTAGTGATTTATTTATTTCTATTAACACTGTAAAAACACATATAAAAAATATATACAAAAAAACCAATGTGAAAAATCGTCTTCTTTTAAGTTATAAATTTATGCCCAAAAGCAAAAATCACCTTTAAGGGTGACAATAATTAAATATATAACCCTTATAGGTTCTTTTTTTTTATACTAAAGTCTTTTATACTTCATTTATAGATTATAAAGAAGGTTTAAATCATGAAAAAAACTATCTTATTAACTGGTTCTTTCGGTTCAGTTGGATATGAAACATTAAAACAATTAACCCAGAAAAGCAATTTGTATAATATTAGAATTATGGATAT